>ENA-UEPG01000661-UEPG01000661.1-human-gut-metagenome-genome-assembly--contig:-NODE-661-length-32844-cov-12.746208_pt1 | contig 32844 bp, 19 predicted proteins | sample MGYA00242893_ERZ507902 | MGnify/ENA primary metagenome ERZ507902 (study PRJEB26167, sample SAMN06115491) | human gut metagenome | host: Homo sapiens | place: China:Gansu | collected 2015-04-23...
ATCAAGAAGAAATCTTTCTTTTTTCGTATTTTTGTCCCAATATGCACGTTTAATCCAAGTAGATAACGAACATTAGCGAATAAGAATGAAAGTAATTGATTTAATACATAGTAACAAGAATACCGCTTTTTCTTTCGAAATCCTTCCACCGCTGAAAGGAACAGGAATAGAAAAGTTATATCAGACAATCGATACTCTTCGGGAATTTGACCCGAAATATATCAATATCACCACTCATCGCAGCGAATACGTATACAAAGATCTCGGCAACGGATTGTTTCAGAGAAACCGTTTGAGAAGGCGTCCGGGAACGGTTGCCGTGGCCGCTGCCATTCAGAACAAGTACAATATTACGGTAGTCCCACATATTTTGTGCAGCGGGTTCACACGCGAAGAAACCGAATATGTGCTGCTCGACCTGCAATTTCTGAATATCACGGAACTGTTGGTGCTGCGCGGTGACAAAGCGAAACATGAATCGGTATTTACGCCCGAAGGCGACGGATACCATCATGCTATCGAGTTGCAGGAACAGATCAATAATTTTAATAAAGGAATCTTTGTGGACGGTTCGGAGATGAAAGTCAGCAGTACTCCGTTTTCTTACGGGGTGGCTTGTTATCCGGAGAAACACGAAGAAGCCCCCAACATCGAGACTGACCTTTACTGGCTGAAGAAAAAAGTAGAAGCCGGAGCGGAATATGCCGTGACACAGTTGTTCTACGACAACAGGAAATATTTTGAATTTGTAGAGCGCGCCAAGGCGGCAGGCATCAACATACCTATCATTCCGGGAATCAAACCGTTCAAGAAACTGTCTCAACTGAGCATGGTTCCAAAGACATTCAAAGTAGACTTGCCGGAAGAACTGGTCAAAGAAGCGATGAAATGCAAGAATGACGCGGAGGCCGAACAGGTAGGTATCGAATGGTGTGTAGCCCAATGCAAGGAGCTGATGGCTCATGGAGTGCCAAGTATTCATTTCTACTCTATCGGGGCAGTAGACAGTATCAAAGAAGTAGCCAAAATCATTTATTGATATGTTTTTCAGAGACATAATCGGACAAGAAGAAATCAAGCAACGGCTTATCCAGGAAGTGAATGAGGGGCGTATTCCCCACGCCCAGCTCATCTGCGGACCGGAGGGAGTCGGCAAAATTCCGCTGGTAATTGCCTATGCACGTTATATCAGTTGCGCCAACCGGAGCGAGACTGATGCTTGCGGAGTGTGTCCGTCCTGCGTGAAGTTCAACAAACTGGTGCATCCCGACGTACACTTCGTATTCCCTATCGTGAATAAGGCGAAAAGTCCCAAAGTATCAGTCTGCACCGACTTCCTCCCACAATGGAGAGAGCAATTGCTGACCGCCCCTTACTTCAACTTAAACCACTGGTTGAACGGTATAGAAGCGGAGAACAAGCAAGCACAGATTTTCGCCACAGAAAGTGACGAGATTCTGAAAAAGCTCAGCCTGAAATCCAGCGAAGGAGGATTTAAGATTACGATTGTATGGTTGCCGGAGAAAATGCATCCGGTGTGCGCCAACAAACTGCTGAAACTGCTTGAAGAACCGCCTGAGAAAACGGTTTTCTTATTGGTATCCGAAACGCCGGACATGATTCTGCCCACTATCCTGAGCCGTACTCAGCGCATGAACGTGCGGAAGATTGACGAAGCCGACATCGACCGGGTATTACAGACCAAATATAATATCCTACCTGCCGACAGTGCTTCCATTGCCCACTTGGCAAACGGGAATTTTATCAAAGCGCTCGAAACGATTCATCTGAATGAAGAGAACCAGTTGTTCTTCGACTTGTTTGTCAGCCTGATGCGTTTGTCTTACCAACGGAAAATCAGAGAGATGAAAATGTGGAGCGAGCAAGTGGCAGGCATGGGACGTGAGCGTCAGAAGAATTTCCTGGAATATTGCCAACGCATGATACGGGAGAATTTTATCTTCAACCTGCATCAGCGCGACCTGACATATATGACAATCAACGAGCAGAATTTTGCAACCCGCTTCGCGCCCTTTGTCAACGAACGGAACGTGATAGGCATCATGGACGAACTGAGCGAAGCACAACTACATATTGAACAGAATGTAAATGCCAAGATGGTATTCTTCGACTTCTCGTTGAAGATGATTGTACTGTTGAAGCAATAATAAATATATAAACTATGGAATATAAACTTCATAATGGGAGCGGCGGACTTTGCTGCAAAGGATGCTCCCGACAAGATAAAAAACTGAACACCTACGATTGGCTGGCAGACATTCCGGGCAATGCGGAAGAGAGTGACATGGTGGAAGTGCAATTCAAGAATACCCGAAAGGGATATTACCGAAACAGCAACAAAATCAAACTGGAAAAGGGGGATATTGTTGCCGTTGAAGCTGCACCGGGCCACGATATCGGTGTAGTAACGCTGACGGGCAGACTTGTCCCCTTGCAAATGAAGAAAGCCAACTTCAAGGCGGATACGGAAATCAAACGCATTTACCGAAAAGCCAAACCGGTGGATATGGAGAAATTCAACGAAGCCAAAGGTAAGGAACATGCTACGATGATTCGTGCGCGACAGATTGCACTGAGCTTGAACCTGAACATGAAAATCGGCGATGTGGAATATCAGGGAGACGGCAACAAGGCTATCTTCTACTACATTGCGGATGAGCGTGTGGACTTCCGCCAACTGATTAAGGTATTGGCAGAGGCGTTCCGTGTACGTATTGAGATGAAGCAAATCGGTGCGCGCCAGGAAGCGGGACGTATCGGCGGTATCGGTCCTTGCGGACGCGAACTTTGCTGCGCCACATGGATGACGAGTTTCGTATCGGTATCTACCAGTGCAGCCCGTTATCAGGATATCTCCCTGAATCCGCAGAAACTTGCCGGACAGTGCGCCAAGCTGAAATGCTGCCTGAACTATGAAGTGGACTGCTATGTGGAAGCTCAGAAACGTCTGCCTTCCAAAGAAATCGAACTGGAAACAAAGGACGGTACTTTCTATTTCTTCAAAGCGGATATTCTGAGTAATCAGATTTCTTATTCGACAGATAAGAGCTTCCCTGCCAACCTAGTTACAATCAGCGGCAAGCGTGCTTTTGAAATTATCTCCATGAACAGAAAAGGGATGAAACCGGACAGCCTGGTCGAAGAAGAAAGAAAGCCGGAACCGAAGAAACCGGTGGATTTGCTGGAACAGGAAAGCGTGACCCGCTTCGACCGCAGCCGGAACAACAAGGACGGCGGCAACAATGCCAACCGGAATAAAAAGAAGAAGAAAGGAAATAATAACAACAATAACCGCCCACAGCAACAGGCAGAGGGTGGAAATCGTCCGCAGCAACCTCAACGGGAGAATGACAACCGCCCGCAGCCGTCAGAAAACGGTAACAGAGGGGAAAGAGAGAACCGTCCGAGAAACAATAATAATCGGAACAAGGGGCAGAATCAAGGACGAAATAACGAAAACAGACGTCAGGAGCGCCCACAAGGTCAGGAGCGTCCACAAAATCAGGAAAGACCGGAGCGTCCTCAAGGACAAGAACGTCGTCCCAGACCCGGACGTCCCGAAAAGGGAGAAAGACCCGAAAGACCGGAAAGAAACCCGAACCAGGAGAAACCGCAGACCAATAATGAAAAGCCTTCTCAAGAATAGTTTATTTTGTCTGCTCGCTGCTTGTTTTGCAACAGCCTGTTACGACAAAAATACAGTGTATCACTCTTACCAATCCCTTCCCAATGAAGGATGGGAAAAGAGTGATACACTCTCTTTTCTTATTCCCGTCACTGACAGTATCCCCCCCACTCTCCGACTATTTGCAGAAGTCCGCAACAGGACAGATTATCCCTATCATGACTTGCATTTATTCATCTCTCAGAATATGCCGGATTCTACGGTATGGCATACCGATACGATTGCCGTCAACCTTGCCGACTCTACCGGCAGATGGATCGGGAAAGGATGGGGAAGCGTTTATCAGGCGGAAACATTCGTCAAATCCGTACGACCTCTCCGTCCGGGCAATTATATCATTAAGGTGATGAGCGGGATGAAGGATGAGAAATTGCCAGGAATGAACGACATAGGAATACGGATAGAGAAACAACACACAAAAAGCCAAGACTGATCTCATCTTGACTAAAGCCTTCTGCCACGCCCTGCATCCAGCCGCAGGAAGATAAACAGCAATATCGTAAAGCCCCACAGGGAAGAGCCACCGTAGCTGAAGAACGGCAACGGAATACCGATAACCGGAGTCAATCCCAACACCATACCGACATTAATAAACAGATGGAAAAGGAAGATACTGACAACTGAGTATCCATAGACCCGCCCGAAAGTAGAGGGTTGTCGTTCGGACAAAAATATCAACCGAAGAATCAGGATAAGGAAAGCTATCAGGACGGCAGCCGAACCGACAAAGCCTTGCTCCTCTCCTACCGTACAGAAGATGAAGTCGGTATCCTGTTCGGGCACATACTTCAATTTGGTTTGCGTACCGTTCAGAAAACCTTTTCCGGTCAGCCCGCCGGAGCCGATGGCAATCTTGGACTGGTTCACATTATATCCCGCACCCGTCAGGTCTTCTTCCAAACCCAATACCACTTTGATACGGATTTGCTGATGCGGCTCCAGGACATTGTCAAATACATAGTTACTGGAATACAAGAAGCCGATAGAACCGAGAGTGAATAAGGCAATCAAGAAGTAAGTACGCTGCCGCTCACTCAATGCTAAATAAATGAGATAACCTACCGCGACGGCACAAAGTCCCCATTGTACCCAAACCAAGCTGAAATGTACCCAGTATTCTGATATCAGATAGGCAATCAATAATACGCCCAGACTTCCGCCAATGATATTGCGGGTGGGTACCGCTTTCTTACGATACACCCATACCATGCCCCCGGCGAATAAAAGAATTAAAAGTAAGACGATAAATTCGCCCAACGGTGTGGGAGTATCGGCAATGAACACTTCGTCAAAGCGGATGCCGACTACGAAGTAGATTACCGCACAGACTCCGGCAAAGAGCACTACTCCCGGCATTCCTTCCCGGTAGAGAACCAAGAAAAAGGCGAGATATACCAAGGCAGAGCCTGTCTCCCGCTGACCGATAATCAATAACATAGGGAGAAGAATAATCACTCCCAGGACCAGAGCACACTTTTCCTTCTTGATGCTGAATGAGTAGGCATTCATATATTTCGCCAGCGCCAAGGCTGTGGCGAATTTGGCAAATTCGGCGGGTTGCAGGCTGACAGGCCCCATGACGAGCCAGGAACGCGAACCTTTCGTGTCCGGTGCAATAAAAATAGTGACGATAAGCAAGAGAATCATCCCTATATATATAATGTACGCGAACATATCATACATCCGGTCTTCCAGCATCAGCAACACAAAGCCTAGCCCGAAGGAACAGATAATCCAGACGAACTGCTTGCCGGCACGGGTCGAAAAGTCGAAAAAGTCGCGTTCGCCATAGTCATAACTGGCTCCGCAGACACTAAACCATCCGCCGATAATCAGGAGCAGGTAAATACAAATCGTTACCCAATCCAACGTTTTCCACAAACTATCGTTCCTCGTTACCATACAATATCACTCTGTTACTAAATTCTTCTGCCCTCAACTCGTTCTCCGGCGAGAGCTTGCCTTTCAAATACTGCTCCATCATCAGCGCCCCGAAAGGCACTCCGTAGGTAGCTCCCCAACCGCCGTTCTCTACATAGACGGCAATGGCTATCTTCGGCTTGTCCATCGGCGCAAAGCCCATGAACACCGAATGGTCGTGACCGCGGTTCTGTGCAGTACCCGTTTTTCCACAGGCTTCCAAATCCGGAACCATCATGGAAAGCATCCGGCAAGTACCGCCCGTGGCGGCAGCACGCATACCCTCCACCACCGATTCGTAATGCCTCTTCTCAATAGTGGTATAGCGGGGAGTACGGTAAAGACTGTCTATCTGGTTATCTTGAATTTCCTTTACGATATGCGGTGTGACGAAATATCCCCTGTTGGCAATTGTCGCTCCCAAGTTGGCTATCTGAAGAGGGGTAGACAAGATTTCCCCCTGTCCGATAGAGATACTGATTACTGTCAACCCGTTCCAATGTCCGCGATAGGCTTTATCATAAAATTGCGCGTTCGGGATTAGTCCGCGTTTCTCTCCCGGCAAATCGACCCCCAGCTTGTAGCCGAATCCCTGCGAAACCATGTGGTCTTTCCAAACGGTAATGGCATTTTGCGGTGAGCCGTATTTACGGTCGCCGAACATACGGAACAGCCCCCAGCAGAAATAGGAGTTGCACGATGTAGCGATGGCGGGTATCAACGGAATCGGCGCTCCGTGAGCATGGCAACCTACCGTCAGCCTGCCGTAATGGAAACCGCGCGAACAGGGGAAAGCAGGACTTTGCTCGGTGATGATGCCTTCTTGCAGGAAGGTCAAGCCCTGTGCGGTCTTAAAGGTAGACCCCGGCGGGTAGACTCCCATCAAGGCACGGTTCAGCAGAGGTTTCATCTTGTCGCGCTGCAACATCAGATGGTTCTTACCACGCTGGCGGCCAATCATCAGATGCGGGTCGTAGTTAGGAGAAGATACCAAGCAGAGGATTTCTCCGGTTTCCGGTTCGATGGCAACGATACTTCCAATCTTATTCTTCAACAAACGCTCACCCAAAATCTGCAAATCGATATCAAGACTTAATGTCAGGTTCTTGCCGGGGACGGAAGGACGATCGTATTCACCGTCCATATAATGTCCCTGGATACGGCCATGCGCATCACGAAGCAGGATTTCAATTCCTTTTTCTCCACGCAGGTATTTTTCATATGATTTCTCTACACCCAACTTGCCGACATAGTCGCCACGGATGTAATATCCTTCTTCGTCCGCTTCCATTTCTTTAGCGGATACCTCGCCGATGTCACCCAAAGCATGGGCGGCGGCATTGTAGGAATACTGGCGGATGGTACGCCGCTGGATATAGAAACCGCGGAATTTGAACAGTTTTTCCTGAAAGACACCGCATTCTTCGGCCGAGAGCTGCGACATAAACAGTTGGTTGGTGTAGCGGGAATACCCCGGATTGCGGCGACGGTCTTTCATGTCGCTCATGATTTTCAGGAATTGGGCACGGGTGATATTCAACGACTGGCACAGGTCGAGCGTATCCAGATTCTCCACTTCTTTCGGAACAATCGAAATGTCATAGGCAGGCTGGTTGAATACCAACAGTTTGCCAGTACGGTCGTAGATAGCTCCGCGCGAGGGATACTGTATTTTGTTCAGGAAAGCGTTACTGTCGGCATTCTTCTTGTAGTCATCCGTCGTAATCTGCAATACGAAAAGCCGTATCAGATAAATCAGAACAATGGACAGTGCGATACCACCGATAACGAATTTGCGTTTCTCTAATCTATAATCTTTTGCCATCTTTACTTCCTTATACCTTCAACAGCCACAATACAAGTTACAGTCAGAATGGTGCAAAGCAGCACCCGCAGCAACAACTGCCAAATGCCGGAAAACGAGAAGAACTCAATGGAGAGTAGTGCCAGACTATGCACGAAAACACTTGCAGTAGTATATTTCAGGAAAGGCGTGATTCCTATGGTCTTGAAGGAAGGAATGAAACTTTCCAGATTGTCGCGAGGGGTGAACAGACGCAGCAGGGAAGGACGGAGAAAAGCAAGCAGCACGGTGGCGGCCGCATTCATCCCCGGAGTGTCGGCAAATACGTCGATGGTAAGTCCGAAGAAGAAAGCCCACAGCATCAGTTCATTCCGCGAAGTGCCGGAATTGAACTTCAGTATAAAGTAAATATAGAGAAAAGGAGTAGCGTATCCTGCTATATGTACGTTATTCAGAATAAGCACCTGAAGAAGTACCAAGCCGATAAACCATCCGATTCTATGTATATAGGTGATAATCATTGTTTCGTTGCCTTGTTTTCAAGTTTCTTCTGTTCCTCCTGACCGTTGCGGGCTACTACACGCACATCACTGAGCTTGCCGAAATCGGTAGCCAGCTTGATTTTCAACAGATAGGATAGCCCGTCATTAGAGTCGGACATATCATCTACCGTACCTACCATGATACCCTCCGGGAATACAGTTGAGAAACCACTGGTCACTACGGTATCTCCCAAATTGAATTCCGCATGGCGGGGCAGGTCTTTCAAATAAGCGTAACGCGAATCCCCGTGCTCCCATTTCAGATAGCCGAAATAATCGCTGCCTATTATCTTGCAACTGATATTGGACTTACTGTTCAACACAGAAATTACGACCGAATAAGAAGGAGATGTTTCATACACAATACCTACAATCCCATTGCCGTCCACCACTCCCATCTCAGGACGGATACCGGCAGAAGAACCTTTGTCGAGTGTAATGTAGTTGTCGGGCAGGGTCAGACTGTTCTTTATCACGTGCGCCTTGAACAGTTGGTAATCATTCTGCGGCATTTGACGGATACTGTTGACAGTCACCGAATCGACCTGACGTTCTTTCAGCGCTTTCTCCAGATTTGTGATTTGCTGCTCAAGCAGCATATTGCGATCCAGCAGGTCTTCATTGACCGATTTCAGATGAAAATAAGAGGAAATTCCTCCCGAAACTTCATAAACCGCCCCCACAACCGTATTGGCAGAAGTAAAATAAGTGCTCTGCTGATAACGGTTGAACCGGAATAACAAAACAAAACTGGCTACCTCTAATATGATAAAGAGGAACCAGTAATTGTATTTCAGAAGGAAGTTTATTAAATTCCTCATCCCTGATTTATCTCATTAAGAAAGAGAAACGGTCTACATTCTTCAATGCAACTCCTGTACCTTTGGCAACAGCGTGCAAAGGATCTTCCGCAATGTGGAAAGGAATATTGATCTTATCAGTCAACCGCTTGTCCAGTCCACGGAGCAGTGCGCCACCACCGGAAAGGTAGATGCCATTGTGCACAATATCTGCGTAGAGTTCGGGCGGAGTACATTCCAATGCGCTCAAGATAGCTGTTTCAATCTTCGAGATTGATTTCTCCAGACAATGAGCCACTTCCTGATAGCATACAGGCACTTCCATCGGAAGGGCTGTGATACGGTTCGGACCGTGAACAATATAATCTTCCGGAGCTCCTTCGCCCAGTTCGGTCAAGGCAGCACCTACGTTTATCTTGATACGTTCCGCCATACGCTCACTGACTTTCACATTATGCTGACGGCTCATGTATTCGCGAATATCTTCGGTCAGGTCATCACCGGCCACACGGATGGAGTTGTTGGAAACGATACCTCCCAAAGAGATAACGGCAATTTCCGTAGATCCGCCACCTATATCCACAATCATGTTTCCTTCCGGTGCTTCCACATCGATACCGATACCGATTGCCGCAGCCATCGGTTCGAAAATCAAGTAGACGTCACGTCCGCCGGCATGCTCGGCAGAGTCGCGGACAGCACGGAGTTCGACTTCCGTACTTCCCGAAGGAACGCCGATTACCATACGGAGAGAGGGTGAAAATAAATGGTTGCGGGTGTTCACCCGCTTTATCAAACCGCGCATCATCTGCTCGCAGGCATAGAAGTCGGCAATTACACCGTCTCTCAACGGACGGATGGTGCGTATGTTTTCGTGGGTTTTTTCATGCATCAACTTCGCCTTTTCCCCAACGGCAATCATCTTATCAGTACGGCGGTCCAGAGCAACAACCGAAGGCTCATCCACCACGATCTTTCCATTCGTGATGATGATGGTATTGGCTGTACCCAAGTCCATCGCAATTTCTTGTGTAAAAGAAAACAATCCCATTCTTAATTCTTATTTTTTAGTGTTTAAAATGACGGATACCGGTAGTCACCATCGCCATACCGTGCTCGTTGCAATAAGCAAAAGACAGGTCATCTTTTACCGAACCTCCCGGTTGGATAACAGCCGTAATACCTTCCTTATCCGCAATTTCCACACAGTCGGGGAACGGGAAGAAAGCATCCGAAGCCATCACTGCGCCATTCAGGTCGAAACCGAATGATTTAGCTTTTTCGATTGCTTGTTTCAATGCGTCTACACGTGAAGTCTGACCTACACCGCTTGCGAGAAGTTGCTTGCCTTTTGCCAGTACGATGGCGTTGGACTTGCTGTTCTTCACGATTTTGTTGGCAAACAACATATCTTCCACTTCTTCCGGAGTAGGAGCTTTGTCTGTCACGGTTTTCAGGTCGGCTACCGTTTCAATATTAGTATCTTTATCCTGCACCAGCACGCCGTTCAGCAAAGCGCGGAATTGCTTCTTCGGCAATTTGGCTTCCTTGCGGACGAGGATGATGCGGTTCTTTTTCTGTCCCAGGATTTCGAGCGCATCCACGTCGTAATCCGGTGCGATAATCACTTCGAAGAAAATCTTGTTGATTTCTTCGGCTGCTTCCTTGTCGATAACGCCGTTGGTAATCAGCACGCCACCGAAAGCGGAAACAGGGTCACCTGCCAATGCTTCTTTCCATGCATCCAGTACGGTAGGGCGTGAAGCCAGGCCGCAAGCATTGTTATGCTTCAGGATAGCGAAAGTGAGGTCATCGAATTCGTCGATCAAATCAACGGCTGCGTTGATGTCGAGCAGGTTGTTGTAAGAGATTTCTTTTCCGTGAATCTGGTCGAACATAGCTTCCAGGTTTCCGTAGAAATAACCTTTCTGATGCGGATTTTCACCGTAACGGAGTTGCTTCTGGTTGTTTGCCGAGCAGCGGAAAGCGGAACCCTCGCCTGCATCGAAATAATTGAAGATGGCCGAATCGTAGTGGGAAGAAACGGCGAACGCTTCTTTTGCCATCCAGCGGCGTTCTTCGAGTGAAGAAGTGGCGCCGTGCTCCATCAACATATCCAGCAACGGTTTGTATTGAGCCTGGGAAGCTACGATGATTACATCGTTGTAGTTCTTGGCTGCGGCACGAATCAGAGAGATTCCGCCTATATCTATTTTTTCAATAATGTCGGCTTCGGACGCGCCGGAAGCTACGGTAGCTTCGAACGGATACAAGTCGACAATCACCAAATCTATTTCGGGTATTTCATATTTCTCAATCTGCTGCATATCCTGTTCCAGTCCGCGACGGCAAAGGATACCTCCGAAGACTTTCGGATGTAATGTCTTTACCCGACCACCGAGGATAGAAGGATAAGTGGTCAAATCTTCCACCGCCTTACAAGGATATCCCAATGATTCAATAAACTGACGAGTCCCGCCTGTTGACAGAAACTCTACTCCTTCTTCATGAAGTTTGGTAATAATTTCATCCAAACCTTCTTTGTGGTATACAGATACCAATGCAGTTTTTATTCTTTTAGACTCTGACATTGAATTGCTTATTAAGTATTTGATGCGCAAAGTTACGAAATATTGTTTATCGTACGTAATAAATAGGTGTGATTTAATAAAAAAAAGCGTTGACTCTTCTATATGAAAAATCAACGCTTCTTCGCAAAGCTGGCTTCTATTCAAAAACTATTACCAGATAGACACACGTTTGTCTTTAGGAACGAACATCGGGTCTTGCTCGGTAATGTTGAATGCTTCGTACCATGTTCCGATTTGAGGAAGTGCACCGTCCACACGCCATTTGCCTAATGAGTGAGGATCGAGCTTGGTCAATCGGAGAATTTCTTCCGGACGGATATTTCCTGCCCATACGTTAGCGTAAGCAAGGAAGAAACGTTGTTCGGGGGTAAATCCGTCAACTGTTTCGAGCGGTGCGCCGGCTGTTGCGTTCTTGAAAGCCTGGTAGGAAACTTGCAGACCGCCGTGGTCGGCAATGTTTTCTCCCAAAGTCAACTGACCGTTAGCCTGTACGCCCGGAGCGACTTCGATACTGTCAAAGAAGTTCACCATTACCTGAGCACGTTCTTCGAACTTTTTAGCGTCTTCTTCCGTCCACCAGTCTTTCAGGTTTCCGTCTTTGTCATATTGACGTCCCTGGTCGTCGAATCCGTGAGTCATCTCATGTCCGATAACGACTCCGATAGCGCCGTAATTCATGGCATCATCAGCATTCATATCGAAGAACGGAGGTTGCAGAATGGCGGCAGGGAAGCAGATTTCGTTGGTAGTCGGGTTATAATATGCGTTGACAGTCTGAGGTGTCATCAGCCATTCGTCCTTGTCTACCGGCTTGCCGGCTTTGGCAATCATTTCGTTGTAATCCCATTGGTTGGCACGTTCAATGTTTGCCCAGTAAGAATCGTTTTTAATCTCCAATGCCGAGTAATCTTTCCACTTATCAGGGTAACCTATTTTTACATGGAAAGTAGCCAGTTTTTCCAAAGCTTTCTCTTTGGTCGGTTCGCTCATCCATTCCAGTCCTTTGATGCGTTCGCCCAAAGAGGTCTGCAAGTTCTTCACCAATGTAACCATGCGTTCTTTGGCAGCAGCGGGGAAGTATTTTTCTACATACATCTGTCCTACTACTTCGCCAAGGACTCCGTCTACTGTGCTGACAGAGCGTTTCCAACGCGGTTGCATCTCTTTCTTGCCGGACATGGTACGGCTATAGAAATCGAAGTTCTGAGCTTCAAAATCATCGCTCAGGTAAGAAGCGGCAGCATCTATCAATCCCCATTGCAGATACAGTTTCTGATCATCCAGAGATACGGTATTGATGATATCGGCCACTTCCTTCATGGCGTCAGGCTGACCAATGTTCACTTCTTTCAGGTCTTTCAGTCCTGAGATAGTGAAATAAGTATCCCAGTCGAAAGTCGGGAAGTTCTTTTTCAGCGTTTCCATATCCATCTTGTTATAGTTGGCATGAGGGTCACGCAGTTCCACCTGTGAACGGGATGCTTTAGCCAGACGGGTTTCGATGTTCATTACGGCTTTTACCGCTTTTTGTGCGGTAGCTTCATCGTAACCTGCCAACCGGAACATCTTGGCAATATGTTCCTGGTATTTGTCGCGGATGTTTTTAGTCTGCTCGTCATCTTCCAGGTAATAGTCGCGCTGTCCCATTCCGATACCGCCCTGGTAGGTCTGCACCATATTCATGAAGCTGTTCATATCATCTGCGCTTACGAACATGGTGAAGTAAGGGCGGATGCCTTTCTTCTGGCTTTCGGCAATGTATGCGTAGATTTCATTCTTATCTTTGAGCGCGTCGATAGCTTCCAGCTCGGCTTTAATCGGAGCTACACCTTCCTGGTTCAGCTTCACGCTATCCATCGCGATGTTGTAAAGGTCGCCCACTTTCTGAGCGGCACTGCCCGGAGCATTGTCCGTCTTCGCAGCCAGTTCGGCAATCAGGGCTTTCAGTTGCTCACGACTGTTTTCGCGCAACATATCAAATGTTCCGAAACGGGAATATTCGTCTGTCAACGGATGGTCTTTCACCCAACCGCCACAAGCGTACTGATAAAAACTTGTACCCGGCATAGCCGTGGTATCCAGATTGGCAAGGTCGATACCGGACGTCAGTACGGCCTCTTTCTTACTGTTACATCCTGTTGTCATAAGGCATACGGCAAGAATTGGTAAATACTTGGTTACTTTCATACTCATATAATATATTATAGAATTATCATGCTATTTGGTGTCAAAGTCACAAGTCTGTCATATATAACGTCTGACACCTGTTGTTTTGTTCTAGCCTTTCACTTCCTCCAGCTCCATCGAAACACGCTCCCACTCTTCAACGATGGAGTCCAACTGCTGTTTCAACTTCTGATGCTGTTCATACAGTTTCATGTCCGACGCCCCTTCGGGGGTTGCCATCTTCTCTTCGACAATGGCGATAGCCGATTCGGTTTCCTCTATCGAGGCTTCGCAATCCGCCACCTGACGCTCGAGCTTCTTCACTTTCTTGTTCAGTTCTTTCTGAGCTTCATAAGAAAGTTTATTCTCTGAGGGTTGTGCCGCTTCCTGTTCATTGTTTCCTTTGGCAGATGCCGTAGGAGAAGCCGACAAGCCCGCGCCTTTCTGAAGTTCGTTCAAGCTGTCTATCTTTTTCTTTTGCAGAAATTCATAAATACCGCTGAGGTGTTCTTTCACTACTCCACCACCGAACTCATATACTTTAGTCGCAAGCCCGTCCAAAAAATCACGGTCGTGACTGACAAGAATCACTGTTCCGTCAAATTCGCGGATGGCTTCCTTCAATACATCTTTCGAGCGCATATCCAAATGGTTGGTCGGCTCGTCGAGAATCAGGAAGTTGACAGGTTCGAGAAGTAACTTAATCATCGCCAGACGGGTACGTTCACCACCGGAGAGGACTTTCACTTTTTTATCCGAGGCTTCGCCGCCAAACATGAAAGCTCCCAGTATATCCCGTATCTTCAAACGGATATCCCCCGTAGCTACGCGGTCGATGGTGTCGAATACAGTCAAGTTTTCATCGAGCATCTGCGCCTGGTTCTGTGCAAAATAACCGATTTGGACATTGTGACCGATAGTGAGTTTACCGTCGAAGTCAATCTCACCCATGATACATTTCACCAATGTAGACTTACCTTCACCGTTCTTGCCGACAAATGCGACTTTTTCACCCCTGTTAATAGTCAGATTCACATCATGGAAAACGACATGGTTTCCATATGCCTTGCGCACGTCTTCACAGATTACCGGATAGCTCCCGCTACGGCTGGCAGGCGGGAATTTCAGACGCAATGCAGAGTTGTCTTCCTCGTCCACTTCGATGCGGTCTATCTTTTCCAGTTGTTTGATACGGCTTTGTACCTGCACGGCTTTGGTAGCCTTATAGCGGAAACGTTCGATGAAGTCTTCCGTATCCTGTATCTGTTTCTGCTGGTTTTCATAGGCACGAAGTTGCTGTTCACGGCGCTCCTTGCGCAGAACGACAAACTCGTCGTATTTCACCTTATAGTCATAAATCTGCCCACAGGTAATCTCAATGGTACGGGTAGTCACGTTATTAAGGAAAGCACGGTCATGGCTGACCAATACGACGGCATTGGCACGGGTTGCCAGGAAGTTTTCCAACCATTGGATACTTTCAATATCAAGATGGTTGGTCGGCTCGTCGAGCAGAAGCACGTCAGGACGACGAAGGAGCAGTTTCGCCAACTCAATACGCATGCGCCATCCGCCGGAAAATTCCGAAGTAGGACGTTCAAAGTCTTCCCGGCTGAATCCCAGCCCGAGCAGTGTCCGTTCGATTTCCGCCTGATAGTTTGTGCCACCCATCATCAGATAGCGGTCGTTCTCGTGAGTGAAACGGTCGATTAACTGGTGGTATTCCTCTGATTCGTAATCTGTCCGTTCGGCCAGTTCCCGGTTCATTCTGTCCAGCTTTGCCTGAAGCTCAAATATATGCTCAAACGCCAGTTCCGCCTCTCCCATCACTGTCCGGCTGTCGGAAAGAATCATCACCTGCGGCAAATATCCGATAGTAACGTCTTTCGGAGTAGCTACCACCCCATGTGTCGGCGACTGCAAACCCGCCAATATTTTAAGCATGGTAGATTTGCCCGCGCCATTCTTGCCGACCAGCGCAATACGGTCTTTTTTATTTATGACATAGCTGACGTCCTCAAAAAGCGGCGTCGCATTAAATTCTACTGATAATCCTTCTACTGAAATCACTTCTGTCTCTGATTTATACGGTTTTGGACTGCAAAGATAATGAATATTTATTGGATACAGGGCAGTATTATACGTTATGAAAAACAAAAAAGCAGTCATCCACAAGAATGACTGCTCCCTATTTCAACCAATGGTGTTTCTTTAGAACAACTTAGCAGGGTATTCACCGGCATCAACCAATGCCTGAATCTTGTCTACTACGCTCTGACGATCTTCCGGATAAGTAACGCCGAACCATTTGCTGGTAGTATCGAGAACTTCAACTGTTGCAGTTCCGTCATTAATCAATTTATCCACCATCAATGGGATGAAGAATTCGCTCTTCAGGTTCTCCATATTCTTCGGATCGCTCAGGAAAGTCTTGAAGAACTCTTGGCTGTAAGCGAAGTAATCAGGAGTGAAGCCCCAGAAGTTCATGCTAACCGGAGTAGTGTCAGGAGTAGCAGTCCATTCGCCATTATCGTCGATGTACTTCACTTCACCGTCCATACGTTGGATCTTTGTACGTTCTACAACAGATGTCAGCAGCCCCTTAGCATCTGTACTACAGATACCGCGAGATACTGTTCCGCTTTCACTTAATGTATTTCCGACACGGAAACCTACCATTGAATAAACATTCTTGGAATCAGCAGGAAGTGCAGAAAGGAATTTACCCATTACCTGGAATGAGTCACGACCGTAGAAGTCATCGCAGTTGATTACTGCGAACGGTTCCTTAATCACATCGGCACCCATCATTACTGCATGGTTAGTACCCCAGGGTTTGGTACGGTCTGCCGGGCAAGTGAAGCCTTCCGGAAGGTCGTCGATAGACTGGAATACCAGCTCGCAAGGAATGTGACCTTCATATTTGGAAATAATTTTATCACGGAAATCTTGTTCAAAATCTTTGCGGATTACAAATACAAGCTTACCAAATCCGGCATTGATGGCATCATAGATGGAATAATCCATAATAGTTTCGCCATTAGGACCCAGACCGTCCAATTGCTTCAAGCCTCCATAACGGCTGCCCATACCGGCTGCCAATAAGAATAAAGTTGGTTTCATAAATTGTGTAATATTAAAAGGTTAGTGATGTCAACGGCATCAGATTTCGTTGCAAATTTACAAAAACTTTCTTTCTTTTGTCTTGAAACAAAAGAAAGAAACAAAGAAAAATTCAAGACTGACTTTTTTCTCCTACTCACACCCTTCACTACGCTAAAGGGCAGAAACTCGCTACGCTCAAACAGTCTGCCCTTTTTGACGCTCCGTTACGGGTGTTCGCTTAACGGAGAAAAAAGTAGGTCGGAGAACCTTTCGGCATGTTAGTCTATGCAGTCCATTAGAAGGGATAACCGATAGCAAAATGTATTCCTAGGTTCTTGAAGAAAGCTCCGGTGACATTGTAATAGCCGCTTCGTTCCGTGTCATAGGGCAGATGCAAAGGAATACCGAAGTCGAGACGGAAGACGAGGATATCCATATCGTAACGGACGCCGAGACCTGTACCCAAAGCTATTTGTTTCGGGAAAGTTTTCAGGCGGAGTTGCGAGTCGGGACGGGCTTCGTCCTTGCGCATCAACCAGACGTTGCCGGCATCGAGGAAGGTAGCTCCCCAGATACTCTTGAAGATGCGGAAACGATATTCGACGTTTGCTTCGAAGCGGAATGTACCTGTTTGGTCGAGGTAGGAATATTTGCTGTCTTTCGGGTGATAGCCACCGGGACCGATGCTGCGTACTGTAAAGGCACGGATGCTGTTGGCGCCGCCGACGTAGAATTGTTCGCTGTATGGGGCAATTGTAGCGTTGCCGTATGCGAAAAGAGCGCCTAATGCTACGCGGGAAGCGATTTTGTTGTTCTTGTCCATGTTCCACAGATGGCGGAATTCCGTGTTGAATTTCATAAACTGGGAGAACGGGGCGCCCAGAAGTTTCTTACCTTCCTCGTTATAGGGTCGGCCGAAAGCACGGTAGATGGTGGCGGTCACGTTTCCGGCAGAGGTTACGGTGGATTGCCACCAGATAGGATTCTTCACTCTACGTGCAGATGCGTTATCATACGTATAGGTGTACTCCATGGCCGGGATGAACTGATTGTCCAGGCTGACATATAGTGCAGGATTGTCGGCAGCAATCTCCTTAAACTCTTCCGACTGATGTTGCAGGACGTTGAATGTCAGTTTGAAGGGCGTGATGCTGTGGCGGCTGGTACGTGTCGGCTGGAAATCGTAGGTTGCGTTGCCACCGAAGGATAACAGTTTGTAGTATCTGGCCCGGTTCAGTTGGTCGATATACAGACGGAAAGTAGTCGTAGCGGGGAAGTCAAATTCCATTTTTCCCCAACGCGGGAAGACGACTCTCGGGAAAGTCAGAGAAGTGGATATTCCCATTTCCCAACTGTTCATCAACGAGCTTTTCTCTCCGCCACCGGTCTGCCATTCGTAAGAGCCTTTCAGTTTTACGTTCCAGCTTTCGCCACCGCCGAACACATTATTGCGGGTAACGCCGAATGAGGCACCGGGACCGGTCTGGTCGTTACTTTTGGTTACTACGTTCAGTTCCAGTTCGGCATCCAAGGGTTTGGCGAAAGTCGCCTGCATCGTGATGCCCAATGTGTCACAGGCGGCTGTCGTATCTTTTGGGGCGTATTGTATATCCATATAGCTGAATATCCCCAACTGGCTGAGTTTCTCCTGCACCTGTTCCTGGCGATACTGGCTGTAAAGACGGGTACGGTTGGAAGCACGCATCTGCGCATTCCGTACAAACTGCTGATAATTCAGCCAACGATACAACATATTGGGGCGAACCTGCAATTTCTTGTAATAGTGGATATTCAGGTTCTTGTACATCATACTGTCATTGGGGGTCTCCCCGTTCTTTCCGAACAGATAGACAGACGCATCGCCTACGTAATAGGGACGCTGCGCCGCAGCAGGCAATCCCGGAACAGGAATCAGGCGAAGGCTGATATGCCCGCCGGGAACCAGTGTCGTATCCGCCTGATAAGTCATATAGTCGGGACGGAAATAAAAATATCCCCGGTTGCGCAGCAATGTACTGATGCGGGTACGCTCTTCGTCCAAATCGACTACGCTGAACTGTTCTCCCGGACTGATATAAGACATCCGCCGTCCGCGTTCCATAATCCGCAGAGTCTGGGGAGTGAAACGCTGATAATACACCGTATCAATAAAATAAGGATTCTTCATATCCACCGTGTAGACAACGCTCGCTTTCAGACTGTCTTTCTTGTCAACTACCGTTTCGTAGGCTACCTTTCCGTTGAAATAGCCATAATCACGAAGCAAGTTGGTAGTCACCTTCACACGTACTTCCGGATTGACCGTAGAAATAAACACAGGCGGGTTGGCGGCAAAACGGTTGAACATCCACTTGCCGAATCCTTTCTTATATTTCACAAAGTCATTGTACATCCACATCTTAAAAGGTATAGGCAGGATTCCGCCAAACATCTTCGTACTGGGCGTTTTATCAAGAGCGGCGGCGATTTCGGTCAAAGCCGTCTCCCCTACCGGCGTTGTCGATTTATTCAAAACAACAGTCTTGCTTCCGGTATAAAGCACTTCCCCTTCGGGAAGATGTTTCGTCACCGAACAAGCCGACAATAACACTACACTTATCAGACAACAAGCCAATATATTAATACGTATCTCTTTCATTCTTACTTCTTTTTCTTAAAGATGAACAGTTCACTCAGTTTGTCCAGCTTCTTGCGAAGCACTATACCGACTCCGGTTTCCGTAATCTCGCCTTCGAGTACACTCTCATAATTCTTGTCATAGAACAACCGGATATAACGGGTTCCGGTCCTGTCCAGACGATATTCCAAAGAAATGTTGTCAATGAAGGATTCGGCATCATTTGTCGCATTCTCACCTTGAGAAACCTTGCCACCGATTACAATCTGGAAGCGGTTGTTGAAAAGACGCTGCGAATAACGGAAACTATAATCCGTCCGTTTACTGCCGGTCTCCGAGTCATCGTGGTCTTCGACACCGACAGAGAGGCTCGCATTCTTCAAGTTCCCCATCAGTGAATTTATCTGACTGCTCAATACGGAAGTCAAGGCAGAACCCATGTTCAGACTGCCGAGTCCGCCGCCACCACCGCCAATCGGTCCGGTGCCGAGATAAGTTTTCATCACCATGATATACAAAGCCTGTTTACCGCGTTCTTCCGCCCCCATAGCGGTCAATTCGTTTTGTACGGTCGCGTCTTCGGGAGCCGATACATCAAACGCGAACGAAAGATTATCCAAGCGGTTCTTGACTACAATAGACACATCGAAGTTGACCATGCGACTTCCTCCGTTCTCCCCTTCGGACACGGATGCCCGGATACGGTCGGTCGCTTTGAAGTTCAACATCGGATTCATCAGATTTCCCGTCCATTCCACATAGCTGCCGTTATCAATGGCAAATTCCTTCGCCGCAATCACCGGTAAGGCATACTTCATCAAACCGCCACTTAATGTATAGCGGCCGGTCAGACTCAAGTCACCCTGCGGAGTATATTTCATGGAGAGGTCACCACCGCCTTCCAGTTCCACACGATTGTCATTGCTTGTATCCAAATCAACTTTCACCCGGACAGACGGGTCGATATGAACCATCATTACCATATCCAGTCCGCCTAAAGAGACGGTCGGCACCTCTTGCCGGACAACAGTCGTAGTATCGCTGAATGAGGTAAAAGTCACCAGACTTCCTAATCTGTCCTGCACCGTCAGCGGTGAGTCGGTCAGGACATATGAGACGTCGGTATTCCCTAACAGACTCACGTTTCCACGCATATTCAGTCCGTCCAAAGGCCCTTTCACCGTCGCCCGTAAGTCGGCAAATACCTTACCGTAAACCAAACTTTCCCGGGTACGTTTGGCATCCAGCAGTGTATAGTTCTGCGCCAGCATATTCAGATTCGCCATCGGACGGCTCATATCACGGAAATCTACGTAGCCATCAATCGTAAACGGATTCTTCGATGTAGTATAAATTGCAAATTTATCAAATTCCAGCCGGTTACTCTTAATCTGTACAGGACGGTTATCCAATATAAAACGCGCACCATACTGGCGGGAAAGGACAGCGACACTATCCAGTACCAGCTCGCCGTTTATCAAAGGCTGTTCGGTGCTGCCCGTTATATTCAGGTTCCCGTCCATATCACCGGATAAGGTGACTATCTGGTCGGGAATAAAGACATTGGCTACCCGAAGCGGGAAATGCTCCAATATCGTATTCACCTCCAGGCTGTCCTTGCCAGTCCGGGTGGGAAGTAGTTTTCCATCCGCAACCAACACTTCCACCTGGTCGTGATTCAGATAAGCATTCAAGTATTGTTTTCCCTGTTCCCCCGGCAGCCAGGTAGCCCCCAACGCCACGTCACCGATACGCTGACGTTCGTAAGTCAGTTCGTCAATAGACGCTTCAGCCGAGAGTTGCAAGTCTTTTTCCGTCTGTACATAATGAGCTTCCAACGAGAACAATCCGGTTATTTCGGGGAAATAAGGCAATACACTCGTTAGCTCTTGCAGACGGATTCTACGTATTTCGACATCTATATTCTGCAAAGACACCGTGTCGCCCGGCACGGAATGTACCCTGAACCCCATTCCTTCCTCGTCCCACATATCCACATTGGCATATACACGCATATTCTTATGCAGGTAAATCCAGTTATGATTCTCGTTGAAATGGAACTTCTGGAAAGCGATAACCGGATTCTCCGGAATCAGCGTGAAAGCTATTCCGTTGCCCTTGCCATGCCCTTCAAACAGAGGACGGGCATTTACGCCCAACAATACACCGGTTTCTCCTTTACCGTTTTTATAATCTACCAGCAATTCCGCATCACGGTCGCGAATCTCTCCCGACAAGGTAGTGGAGAAGGAGAATTGCGGGTTCTTAGGCCCGTTTATCACTCCGGCACGCAACTTCATAAGTGTAGTATCCTGTTTGACGGTGAAGAAAACCGTATCCAGTTGCAATGTGTCTACCTTCAACGCATGAACCGCCGCTTTCCCGTTGATACCCCAATCGGGAGCCGTACCGAATTTCATGGCAACATCGTGATAGGCAATATTTTTAGTAGCCAGGAAATAAGCTAACGGATTCTCTTTTCCTGCGGAGAAAGACAAGATAGCCGTCGGCAACGCTTCACGCAATTCGGCATGATTCAAGGCTTTCTCATCAATCTGCTTCATCAGGACATCCACGAAACGGGTGGACTGACTAATCAAAGGATTAACGCCGGAACGTGCGCTCAGGTTGAGTTTCATATCACCGGAAGTAAGATGGGTAAACACCCGGTTCTGACGAGCCTCGGCAGAAAGATTGAAAGCAAGCGGACGCTTCATCGGTTCGGGCATCAAGCCCAGTTCATGCAGGTCGAGCTGAGTGACGTCAACCGTCACTTTTCCGTCGGGATAACTGTGCGCCAAATTGTATTCGGCATCCGTTGTCATCTTCAACAGCTCATTGTCACTGGTCAGATTGGCTGTCACCAATGCACCTTTCAATGCCCCTGTCAGGTTGACGTTGGAAAGATGATATCGGGCATAGTGAAGCTGGTCTAAAGTCAGATTCAACTTGGCATAAGAATGCAAAGACATCACATCCAGCCCGCGGCCTTTGGCATCCGCCGAAAGAGAAAGTCCGTAAATAGAGTCTTTCGGAAGAAAATTATGGAGTTGGAGATTGTCAATCTTCAAGTCGGCTGCATAAACTTCGGTAGAGGTGTTGAGTTCGGCATTCACGCCCATAGCACCTTGTCCCTGTTTCAAGCGAAGATTAGCCTTGTATTCGGGACCTTTCAGGTCGATACGGGCTTTCAGGTTCATACTGTCGGGAATTACGATAGTACCGTTGGGCGCTTCTCCCGACAAGGCAGTCAGAAAGTTCAGATTCTGAGTAGTCATGTCCAGACCGATAGTTCCGGAGCGTGTCAGGCTGTCAGCCAGGTTTTCAAGAATACCGCCGCCCTGCAAAGAGAAGGCACCCGGCAGGTCTACCGTAAAGCGGGAAATCTGCATTTCTTTCAAGTTACCGTCCGTACCGGCACGGATAACGAGCGGACGGAAAGGATAAGCCTCTTTGAAACTATCCGGCAGTCCGCCTGTGAACAGCATGACGTCCTCTTTGCCGATATAAGCATTCAAACTGGCGGACAAACGTCCTGTGGTCGGGATATTGACAAGTTCCCAATAAGTATGGGCGGATAAATCCATTTCGGAGTGAGGGGTCTGCAATTTCAAACCGGGAACACTGATGATTGAATCGTTGGAGAATGCCCGGCCTGTCAGTGAGGTGATACTTAATCCCGAGCGCTCGTTCATGGCGAACTCCCGGATGACGGCATTCATATCCCTGCCTTTATATAATAAGGAGTCCAGACCGATGCGGACATCACGGACGGCAATATGCGAAGCGTCGAAACCTTCGGCAGGTTGGGCTGCTCCGGTATCATAGCTGGCGGAAGTGCCCGACAAAAGGAACTTCTTCAAGCCGTAGAACTGATTTTTCAGGTCGGCTTGGGCGTTGTCGATAGCTGCTTCACCGATATGGGCCGCCATCCGCATAGAGTCGGCAGGAAGCTGCATACTGAACGATACATTTTTCAGTTTCAGTTGATGAAGGTCTACTTTCCAGTTTACGGGAGCGGAAGCGGTGGTATCCTTGGGAGTAGTCGTGGTGTCGTTCATCAGCAGTTGCACGTGGGTGTCGGAGAGTTCCACATGATTAATGACCGCTATTTCGTCGGACAGGTCAACGCCGTGGCTTTGCAAGAAGAAATGTCCTAAGACACCTTTTATCTTCATCCCCTCTATCATACCGGCAGAGTTGACCGCCACCTGGTCCAAGGCTACTTCGTCGACTTCTACTTTTCCTTTGAGCAACGGCCACGCCTGCACGCGTACGTTCAGACTCCCCAAAGACAATAACGTGTCCGGCTGCTGAATCACTTCTACGCCGCGAACCAACAAATTGAGCGGAAAACGAAGGTCTATCCGTTCCACCTGGATCTGCATGCCGGTTGCTTTTGAAGCATAAGCTGTTACTTCCCGACGCAGAAGATTCTGTACGGGCGGAACATAAAGCAATACCATTAGTATTACAAAGAGTGTTATGGGAGTAAGCAGTATCCAGCTTACCCATCGTATCCATTTTCGTTTCATGTAAAAATGTGCCAGTGTAAATTAGGTGACACAAAGTAAACAATTTATTTTGAGAAAAGGTTTGGATAATGGCAAGAAAGATACGATGCCCGGCTAAGGAGTATAATATTTCTGCCTAATCGACATTTTTCATCGATACCAAATAATTTTCCGCTTCGCTGATTATAGTACAAACAGTTGCCAGTGTGACCGATGTTGTATCACCTATCTCGCTCGAAAAAGATTCTCCACGACAGGATTCCAGATATTTTAAGGGGGCTATTGCATCCGATGCACCTATCAGTGTGAAAAGAGGGAGCAGTTTATGCGCCATAGCAGCTATACCGTCCGTATCTTTATCCACTAAAGCCTGCTGCATCCGTCCGATGTTCTTCTTGGTTTCCTCGACAAAGGTCTGAATGATAGAATATGCCGCTTCCGGGTCATCTTCAGAATAGGCGGTAAGAGCGGAAAAGTTTATTCCGGTGTTTCCCATATCTTCAGTGATATGGGCCTCATCGGCCGAAAGTTGTCCTTCGTTGACTGTCAGCAGTAATTCTTTCACTGTAAATGGCTTATGCAGACATCCGGCAAAACCATGCTCGTGCAAGGCGGCTTTGTCCATTTCGCTGCGGGCGGTCACGGCAATCACAGGGATGGTCTTTGCCTGCGGAATGTTGGAAGCACGCAAAAGTTTTACCAAATCGAAGCCGTTGATAGCCGGCATTTGTATATCCGTCAGCAGGACATCAAAAACAGAAGTGCGGAGCTGTTCGATAAGTTCTTCGAGCTGCTCGCAGCATACTGCATCAATGCCGTGTTGTTTCAACATGGCTGCCGTCAGGCTGAGTTGGATTTTGTCATCGTCAATCAAGAGGACACGGATTACTTTCATCACAGGAATGGCAGTTACTGTTTCGTCCATATCCGCAACTTCCTTTTCTGACGATGATTTACTTTCCATGCCGGATTCGCCTACCGGATAAAGGGGAAGAACGACTGTAAAGCAACTTCCCTCTCCCAGTTTGCTTTGTACATCAATCGTGCCCTCAAGCAGAACGACCAATTTCTTCACAATGGATAATCCCAAGCCGAAGCCTTCTTCCCCCTGCGCACCGGACAAACGGGTAAATTCCTGGAAGATACGTCCGCTGTCTTCCGCAGCCATGCCTTTTCCGGTATCTGCAATGGCTATCGTCAGTTTAGAAGCGACATAAGTAGCCGTCAGCATAATCTCGCCTTTTTGGGTAAACTTCACGGCGTTAGATACAAGATTGTTTACGATTTGCCGAAGTCGCAAAGGGTCGCTGATGTATTTTCCATTTAATTCCGGAGCAACACGGCACTGCAAAGTCAAGCCTTTGGCGGCAGTCAACGGTTCAAAGCTGACATAGATTTCTTCAAACAACTGCGAAGGATTGAAAGTGACACGGTTCACTTCCGCTTTATTAAGGTCGAGCTGGTGGAAATCGAGCAAGTCACTGACCAGTTTCAGGAGATGTTCCGATGAACTCTTCATATTGTCCAGGTAGAAACGTTGACGTTCGTCCTCGGTCAGGCGTGACAGCAGTTCGGTATAGCCCATAATGGAGCCTAGCGGTGCCTTAAAGTCGTGAGTGATGGCGAGCATCAGCTTTTCACGGGCGACGAGCAAATCTTCCGCCCGTTTGTTCGCTTCTTCCAACTGCCGACGGTAGCGGTTGCTGCGGGAGATGTCACGTACTATCAATATCAAGAAAAAGACAGACAACAAGACCGCACCGATAGCTATTCCGGCAATGGTGCGTGCGGAGCGCATCCTTACTTCCTGCTGCATCTCGGCATCCTGGCGGGCACGCAAGGTCATTTCTTCTTCGTATTGCTTTATCAGGCTATCCATTCTTGCCGTCAACTGCGAGTTCATACGCTGGTATTTTGTGCTGGTGCGCCGGATTGTTCTTCGTCGTTGCAACCGTTTTTCCTCGGTAGCCATGCGAATCTTTTGCTGAAGGGAATCTTTGGAAGCAGCGGGCTCCAGAATGGTATCCGTAGCAACTTCCAAAGAAGTATTGACCAACACGGCACTATCCTGCCTGGAAGGAGCAAACACTTCTGCCAGTCGCTTGAAAAAGCCTTTCTTTCTGGGAGTGGTCAGCAGGGAGTCGCGCTTGGTGATAACCCGGTGCTGCACCCGCTGATGGGTTATAACGGAATCCTGTTCGGAAATAATCTCTTCAATCTCCGAAGCGGAAAGCAGGCTGTCATTCGCTTCACTCAGCACGCGGAGCATCTGGATAGTATTCTGGTCTTTTTCATGAATCAGAGTCAGCAGGCTGTCTGTCCGCAGATTCTGCTGGTCATCGGCAGCCGAGAGTGTCTCCATCTCATGATGCACAAACACGAGAGAAAAGAGAAGAATCGCAAGTAATAACGTGTAACCGATGGTTACTTTCAGCTTTGTGAAACGATAGGAAGCCATGGTTTTGTCACTGGGTTATATATTAGTATGATTACAGAATTATCTTATTTCGTCATGTAGTGGAAACGCCACCAAAGCATTAATCCTGCACTTGTCAGTCCGAAAGGGAACGCCATCCAGACACCTACCACACCCCAGTCCATTACGAAACCGCAGAAGTAACCTACGGGAAGGGAGATGATAAAGTAAGCTATAAAGGCGATGACCATCATCAGTTTTACATCCGATATTCCACGCAAAGCGTTGGCAAAAGTTATCTGCAATCCGTCGCCAAACTGATAGACGAGGAAAGGGAAAATAAGCGAAGTTACCATAGCTGCTACCTCCGGGCTGTCGGTAAACCAACTTCCCAAGTGATTGCGACAAAGAAAAACGATAAAGGAAAGTACCACGCCCAATGTCATCATCAAATGAAAACCGGCATAGGCGGAACGGCGTACATTAACTGTATCATCCTGCCCTTTGAAGTTGCTGACACGGACTGCTACCGCAGCGCCCATCCCGTAATACATCATAAAGGTGAATTGAGAAATTGCCAGCATGACCTGATGGGAAGCCAAAGCAATCGTACCCAGCCAACCAATCATTATGGCACTCAGACTGAAAGAGGCCGTTTCCATTCCCATCTGAAAAGCAACCGGCCATCCGAGCCCGTTCAAGCGGCCAAAAATGGCACGTGACCACCCCAGCCGGAGAAAACCGACTTTATAACGGATGAAACGCGAGCTGCGCGCAAAGATGATGATAAATACAATTACCATCACGATACGTGAGAACAGGGTACTGACACCCGCCCCCAACAAGCCCAGTTCGGGTAAGCCGAGTTTTCCGTAAATAAGGATATAGTTGCCGATGATGTTCAGGACATTTCCACCGAGCAGTATCCACATGGCTGTTTTGGTATCCGTGATTCCGTCCGTAAATTGTTTGAATCCATTAAAAAGCATGACAAACACCAGGGAAGCAAGCAACACCAGGTAGTAAGGTTTTATCAGGGGAATCAATTCAGCCGGTTGTCCGAGACGCTCTATGTTCAAGAAGAGAACAGTCATGCAGACGGTCAGCAGGAAGGCGACCATCAGATTTGCCAACAGGCTGTTGCGCAAAGCTTGTCCGGCAGAGGCGTATTGACGGGTGCCGTACAGACCACCTACAATAGGTGTCAGCCCGTACGAGAATCCGGTACTGAAAATAATGGCTAGATTGAACACATTATTCACAAAAGATGCCGCGCCCAGCTCTACCGTACTATGATGCCCAATCATTAATGTATCGGCAAATCCGAGTACAATAACACCTATCTGTCCGATGACAATAGGTAATCCGAGATAAATCAGTGCTTTGTAATGCTCTCTGTAAGTTCTATAAATATTCCTCATTTACTTTTATAATAGAGTACAACTCCGTTCTCTTTCCGGAAAGCCGATTGGGCTACGGTCTGCAACTGTCCAGCCGTGACGGAACGGTAACGGTCTACTTCCTTTTCCATATCTTCGGCCCGTCCCAACAGTTCAAACCAGGCAAGGTTGGTTGCCACATTCAGATAATTAATGTTACCGAATATCTGGGTAGACTCAAATTTGTTTTTTACTTTTTCCAGTTCCTGTTCGCTGACAAGTTCCTGCTGCAGACGATTCAGTTCTTCACGAACGGCAGCTTCGGCCTGTTCCAAAGTAACGCCTGCCGATGGTTTTCCGGCAATATGAAACAACCCTGCATCTACGCTGCCGGAGATATAAGCGTCTATGCTCGAAAAGAGTTGCCGTTCTTGTACAAGACGCTGGTTCAAACGACTGGAACGACCGTTGCTCAGTATATCCGACAGAATATCAAAGGCGTAATAATCCGGATGGCGATGGTCACACATATGATACCCCATGAACAGAGCGTCGAGGGGAACATTCCGTTCTACCGTCAGCCGGCGTTCTTCTGTCTGTTGCGGTTCTTGAGGCAGATTCCGCCGGGGTACTTCCCGACGGGGAATAGGTCCGAACCATTTCTCCGTCAGTTCTACAGCTTCTTCAAAAGTAATATTGCCGGTCACGGACAGAATAGCATTGTTCGGAGCGTAAAAACGGAAGAAGAATGCTTTTACCTCTTCCAATGTCGCGTTGGCGATATGCGACAGTTCTTTTCCGATGGTAGGCCATTGATAGGGATGCTTCTGATAAGCCAGGGGACGGAGAAGATGTCCAACGTCTCCATATGGCTGGTTCAGGCAGCGTTGCTTGAATTCTTCCATTACCACTCCCCGCTGTACCTCCAGACTCCGCTCGCTGAAATCAAGACTCAGCATACGGTCGGATTCGAGCCAAAAGCCGGTTTCCACGTTCTGACGGGGTACAGTGAGGTAGTAATTGGTGATATCATTGTTCGTCCAGGCATTATTCTCTCCACCCGCCAGTTGAAGCGGCATATCATAATCGGGGATATTCACCGAGCCGCCGAACATCAAATGTTCGAAGAGATGGGCAAAGCCGGTATGTTCGGGATGTTCGTCACGAGCTCCCACATTATATAATATATTAAGAGCCACCATCTGCGTACTTTCGTCCTGCGAATGCACCAGACGCAACCCATTGTCAAGAATGTGCCTGTTGATTTTCATATCATTTAGTCAAGTATTGTCGCTTTTATTATCTTCACATCTTCTTCGGGACGGTCACTGCGGTCTGTTTTTACCTGCTGGATTTTATCTACAACGTCCATACCTTCCACAACTTCGCCGAATACGGTATATTCACCGTCCAGATGCGGTGTGCCGCCTACGGTAGTATATGCTTCAATCTGTTCGGGCGTGAAGTGGAATTCCGGTTCCTTAGCCGCCAAATCCTGCGCCTCAGCAAACAACTTCTCCTGCAAGTCATAAAGCCCGTTCTCGTCGTTCGCCTTACGCATCTTATAGATTTCCTTCATGTGCTTCTGCGCCAGGCTGTTGAAAATAACATTGATTTTATTTTCATTCATCTGGCTTTCCATGCCAAGCAATGTAGAATCATTGTACACCTTACCTGTCACGATATAGAACTGGCAACCGGAAGATTCTTTCTTCGGGTTCACATTATCTCCCTGGCGGGCTGCCGACAGAGCACCTTTCTTATGGAAATACTTCGGATATACAAATTCTGCCGGAATGGTATAGCCTACATCTCCCGCACCCAGCATTTTCCCCTTCGGCGCATTCTTCGAGTCCGGGTCGCCTGCCTGAATCATAAAGTCTTTGATGACACGATGAAACAGCGTACCTTCATACATTCCGTCTTTCACCAGTTTGATAAAATTATCACGATGCTTGGGTGTCTCATTGTACAACTTCACTTTGATGTCTCCGGCAGTCGTTTCAATCTTTACCAATGTCTCTTTATCCATGTCTCCTCCTTTTTTTGTTCCGGTCTTGCAGGAAATTAATCCGCAAAACGATATGGTTAATAATATCAATACAATCTTTTTCATAACGCTTTTATTTAATTTAAGTTTGCAAATATACCACTTTCACCTAAATCATCTTACCTTTGTGACTTAAAAGAATCAAAACCCGACATGATGAAAGCCATATTAATAGTTGAAGATGATATAACTTTTGGAATGATGCTCAAAACCTGGTTAGGCAAGAAGGGGTTCGAAGTGTCATCTGTGAGTAATATTGCGCGTGCCCGGAAGCATATCGAAAGTCAGGCTGTTGACTTGGTATTATCTGACTTGCGGTTGCCCGATTACGAGGGTATCGATTTATTGAAATGGATGAATGAACGGGGGATGAATATCCCTCTGATTATCATGACAGGGTATGCGGATATCCAGTCGGCCGTGCTGGCGATGAAACTCGGAGCACGGGATTATATTGCCAAACCCGTGAATCCGGAAGAGTTGCTGAAGAAGATATCCGAGGCTTTGCAGAGTGAAGACAGTCCGGTTACCACTCACTCTACGGTCAGGAATTCTTCTCATCCTAAAAGAAGTACTTCCGATTTATCACAAGAAACTTCCGAAGCCTACCACCGCTCTTATCTGGAAGGAGAAAGTGATGCTGCCAAGCAGCTTTACAATTATGTAGGTTTGGTGGCACCGACCAATATGTCTGTGCTTATCAACGGTTCCAGCGGGACGGGAAAAGAATATGTGGCGCATCGTATCCATCAGCTCAGTAAAAGAAGCGACAAGCCGTTTATTGCGGTAGATTGCGGTTCTATCCCCAAAGAGTTGGCTGCTTCCGAGTTTTTCGGTCATGTGAAAGGTTCTTTCACAGGTGCACTGACAGATAAGACGGGAGCTTTCGTCGCTGCCAACGGCGGCACTATCTTTTTGGATGAGATTGGAAATCTCAGCTATGAGGTGCAGATCCAACTGCTCCGTGCCCTGCAAGAGAGAAAGATACGTCCGGTGGGATCTACACAGGAAATTTCCGTAGATATCCGTCTCGTATCCGCAACCAACGAGAATCTGGATCAAGCGATTGAAAAGGGAACGTTCCGCGAGGATCTTTATCACCGCATCAATGAATTCACGTTGCGGATGCCTGATTTGAAAGAACGGAAAGAGGATATTCTGCTCTTCGCCAACTTCTTCCTCGACCAGGCCAACGAGGAACTGGACAAGCATCTGATTGGTTTTGACGCCAAAGCATCACAGGCTTTGATGAGTTATCACTGGCCGGGAAATTTACGGCAGATGAAGAATATCGTCAAAAGAGCGACTTTATTGGCACAAGGGAGTTTTATTACGTTATTGGAACTGGGCACCGAATTGTTCGAAGCTCCGGCAACGAGCACCACAAGTATGGCTCTTCGCAATGAAGAGACTGAAAAAGAACATATTCTGGAAGCATTGCGCCAAACCGGAAATAATAAGAGCAAGGCGGCGCAGTTATTGGATATTGACCGGAAGACTTTATATAATAAGTTGAAGTTATATAATATTGATTTGTAAGTTTTGAATCAAAACGTATAGTATACTGAATATTCAAGCTACCTGGTACACTTCGGTAAATCCCCATTCAGTTCATTTCCCGTACGGTTATGAACTAATTTCGAACTTGTGCAAATTTGTCGTTAATACTGAATGAATTTATGATTGATGATGCATGATTTTATTCGTCTGACAATTGTTGCTTTTTCGTCTGACAGTTGTCAGACGGAAGAATAACAGTTGTCAGACGAAAGTTCAACAACTGTCAGACGAATAAATTTATATATAATGGGGATTAAATCATTGCATACTGCCAATCTGATTTTAAAAAAAACTAAGATTAGTTCCTTTCCGTACGGAAAGGAACAAACTTCTGATACGGCATTCTAGCTTCCTAAAACTCTTCAATGCCCTTTTCTCTATATGAAAAATAAATATCCTATTTTATTTCCACTTTTGTCTGCAATCTGATATCATCGGAAGAAGCTCCTACCATTATCTGAAAAGTACCCGGTTCCACTACTGTTTTCAAATCCCGGTCTATTAGTGCAAAATCACTTTCAGATAAAATAAACTTCACTTCTTTCATTTCGCCACGTTTCAAATAAAAGCGTTCGAAGTGTTTCAACTGTTTTAGCGGTTGCACTACCGAAGCGTATTCATCCCTCAAATAAAGCTGTGCTACTTCTTCGCCATCACATTCACCTGTATTCCTGACTTTGAATGAAACTTCAAAAGAATGAGGGGTAATGGCTGACAGATACAAATCCGAGTATTCAAAAGTTGTATAACTCAGACCATATCCGAAAGGATAAAGCGGAGAAGCGGACAGTTCTACATAATCATGTTTTTGGGGGGCTTTCTTATTGTAATATATCGGAATTTGCCCTACCGAACGAGGAACCGTTATCGGTAATCTTCCTGCCGGATTATAATCTCCGAATAGAACATCGGCAATAGCATTTCCACCTTCCTGTCCCGGATAATAAGCTGTCAACAAGGCATCGGCATTTTCAGAAGCCCAGTTTTTATCCAAAGGACGCCCTTCGATATAAACAACGACCAACGGTTTTCCCGTGGCCTTCAAGGCTTTGAGTAATTCTTGCTGTTTTCCTAATAAAGAAAGCGTCGTGCGGTCAAACCCTTCACCACATTCCATATCGCTAACCGTCTTTTCATCCGCAATTGCCGCACCCGTTTCTTTGTAACTGGTTTTGAAATCACGGGCACTGGAACCACCTACTACGGCAATAATAACTTCGGAACGCCGGGCGGCAGCAACAGCCTGCTCAAGATTCGATGTCGTTGTATCACGGACAGCACACCCTTTCACGTATTCTACCTGCGTAGGGGAAAGTTTAGCACAGATTCCATCCAATACAGTTTTTACATTTTCTTCTTCCTGCGGAGCTGTATAATCTCCTAACATATTATAGCGGTTATCGGCATTAGGACCAACCAAGGCTATTCTAGAGATATCTTTATTTAACGGAAGCAATGAATGCTCGTTCTTCAACAGAGTGACCGAGGCTTGCGCTACTCTACGCGCCAAAGTAATATGCGCGTTATTCCGCACTTCTTTCTTCGCCTTTTCAGGGTCTGTATAAGGATTCTCAAACAATCCCATTTCAAACTTTAACCGGAGAACACAGGCGACAGATGCATCAAGCACAGCATTACTGATCCGACCGGTATTTACAGCATTTATTATGTTCA
>ENA-UEPG01000668-UEPG01000668.1-human-gut-metagenome-genome-assembly--contig:-NODE-668-length-32625-cov-23.767851_pt1 | contig 32625 bp, 28 predicted proteins | sample MGYA00242893_ERZ507902 | MGnify/ENA primary metagenome ERZ507902 (study PRJEB26167, sample SAMN06115491) | human gut metagenome | host: Homo sapiens | place: China:Gansu | collected 2015-04-23...
TTATATACTATTTGTAATATATTGATACAAAGGTACTAAGTTTTTAGGGAGTGACCTAATACTAGTACCACAAACTGAAAAAAACGACTGGAAGTATTGATAATGATTATTCGTGAAGAATATGTTTCATTGGCAATCGTTGATAATTGTTTGTTTTTCATTTCCCCTTTCTGTAAGAATAATCAATTTCCAATATTCCAAAATTACCAATCTGTGGTAATTTTTTAAAATATTCTTGGATTGTTAATTGCTTAAAACTTGAAGAAATAGGATAAGAGCAACCACCAGTTTGTATACTTTGGTAATATTCTGTTATTAATTTAGTATTCATATCTACTGTATAGCCATCTGGGAGAATAGCCGCTATTGGGCTCTTCGCTGTTTTTCTTATAGCCACAATTCTTTGCATTTTGCTTTTGAAAGTAATGATATAGAATCCTTGCATCAAAGTAACTGGTAAATAAATAACTTTCTCTAAATGCTTTTTGAATAATTCTGCTCTTTCTTCATTACCTAAACTAGACAGTTCTTCTGTATCTATATAATTAATAAGACTTTCTTTGTTTGTTATAAGTTTTACTTTCTCTTTATTGCAATGGGATATTTCATCTTCTAATTTGTGAATTTTATTTTCTATAGTCAATTGTTCATCTTGTATAGCATTAGCTATGGATTGACTTTTGGCATGAATATACCTTTCTATTAATCTTTTATTGTCTTTATTTAGACTTTCTATTTCAATGTTTTTATTTTCTATTTTTCGTTCAATACCTTTTATTTCTTCATCTATTTCGTATATTTTTTGTTCAGTTTTAGCCATGAAAATGAATATTTCATCTGTATTATGGATGTACTTAAAAACATTGAATATGACTTCATTGGTAAATTGATATGATATTTCATCTTTGTATTGACAATGTATTGGATTGTCTTTAGCACTCACATCATTACATCTATAGACCATTTTCTTTATACCAGATGCATAACCTTTGTCTTTTACCATCATTCCTCTTCCGCATCTGCATTTTATAATACCTCTAAGTGTATTGAAGTAATTATTACCAGTTGAGCAAAATTTATGATTATCTTTGAGCATTTGGTTTACTCGCTCAAAATCACTTTCAGAAATAATAGGAGTGATTTTATTTTCAATAATATTGGGATTGTCTTTTCTGTCGAAACTGTGAATTCTTCTTCTAATTCCTTTATATAAAATATTGCGAACTAATACGCTTAATAATTGCCTTGTAACAAAGTGTCCTCTAAATAATATATTTCTATTATTGAAGTATTTGGCTATTTTTCCTAAAGAATAACCCTCAAGAGCTAATTGAAATATCTTTTTAACATTGGCTACTTCTTCTTCGTTTTCGATAAGTATTTTCTTTGGTCTACTTCCATTAGGATTGTAAATAGCATTGTACCCATAAGGAATTTTAGCATCAACAACAGCATAAGGATTTTGACTTAATAACGCTTGTTTCCCTTCTTGATTTTTACGTTTTATTTCCTTACGGTCTTGTGCAGCCCTAAAAGCTCCAACAAGTAATATAATTAATTCTGTAATATCTAGTGTTGAATGAGCTTCATATACTTTACTTGGAGCATCTAGGAAAATTAGTGATAATCCATTGTATACAATATTTTGGATTATGTTTATAGTTTCTAATATTTCTTCTTGTCTACTAAGACGAGATAATTCTGAAACGACTAGTATATCTGCATCTTTACCTGTAAGCGCTTGTAGTCTTAAATAGCCAGGTCTATCGGATTTTGCACCAGATATACCAAAATCAATAATCTCTTCATTAGCCTGTAAATTATTGTTTTTACAATATTCCTTAAACTTTATTTTTTGTCTTTCAACATCTTGGTGTGTTGTGGAAACTCTAATATAGGCTATTGCTTTTTTATGGTTCATGGTAATTGCATTATATTTGGTGCAAATATAATATGTTTTCCTGTCATGGGCAAGTACGTTATGTTAAACGAATATTCCTGTCAGATACCGGCTAATCGCATCGGCTTTATAGGCAATGGAGGCCCGTTTTCGTTGATGCAACTGAAAGTCATCCAAGAGGTGATAACACTTGTTATTTTTACAGTGTTTACTACTATCTTCTTTAAAGGTGAAGCGTTACATTGGAATCATTTGGCGGCGTTCGTTTGTTTGATTGCGGCGGTGTATTTCGTGTTTATGAAGTGAGTCCTTTTTAAAGAATATAAGATTATAGGATAAGTGCTATACTTGCTAGACTTATCCTATTTTCGTATTACTTGATAGATTTAAAAACCTTATCAATGCATCGCTTCTTCTGTTCCATGTTTGGATGAACATAGAGATTTAATGTAGTAGCGATATCTGAATGTCCAAGTATTACACTTACAGTTTTGTAGTCGCAATTGCTTTCAATGCAACGTGTGGCGAAACTGTGGCGCAGTCCGTGAAATTTTAGTGGGGGAATATTGAGTTGTTCCATCATTCGTTTGTAATAGTTACGATAGGTACGCGGCTCAGTTGGTTTCTCTTCATTAGTAAGTACATAGAACTTGCCATTTACGATTTTTTTTAACGGGCGTAGCATCTTTAATAATTCCTTGTTCATAGGAATGTCACGAATAGAATTCTGAGTTTTAGGTGTGCCGATAATGATTTCCGTATGTCTTTTCTCACCATCCAATATATAAATTCGTTCAATGGTTTTCCGAATGCATATTACTCCATTGACAATGTCTACATCATCCCAAGTCAGTGCGCAGATTTCACCTATTCTCATTCCTGTGGTCAGACAAATATAGATGCCTAAATTTCGGAAAGTGAAGTGTTCACTTATATACTGCAATATTGCTTTGTGATTAGCGATGTTGAGTACATTTAGTTGTTTGTTTTCCTGTGGTGTCGGGAATTTGATGCACCAATCCTGATGGGACAATATACCAAGTTTTACTCCAAACTTCATTACCATTTTTAGTACAATGAGTATATCCTTTACACTTTTTGCGCTTAGTCCTTTCTGAAGTTTCTGTAAGACAAACTCTTGTACTTCGTTTTCGAGTAACTCATACTTATTTCCAAACATAGGAAGTATGTGATTTTCTAAGATTAGGGCATACGCTGAATATGTTGAGCTTTTCACATATTTACGTTTGTCTTCTTTCCACATAATGGTAATTTCTTTAATCGTTTTTTTTGCTGTCATGCTTTCATGATTTAAATAGATTAATATTCTTGTAAGATAAGGATTAAGGATTTTATGAAGGGATATTTCCTTTTTTGTTTTTGATTTTTTAGATGTTCCAAATTTGAGATTCCCGGAGTTTAAGGGGGAATGGAAAAAATATAAAGTTTCAGATATTTTAGAATTCTTTCCAACAAATTCTTTGTCATGGGATCAGTTAGAATATGGAACAGACAATATCTACAATCTACATTACGGGTTGATTCATAAAGGGCTTCCTACTCAAATAGAGTTGGTTAAATGTTCTTTACCAAATATAAAGAAAGAGCTTATCCCTAAAAATTATACTCTTTGTAAAGATGGGGATGTGGCTTTTGCAGATGCATCAGAAGATACAAACGATGTTGGGAAAGTTGTTGAATTTTTAAGTTGTGAGAATAAGAATATAATATGTGGATTACATACGATTCATGGTAGAGACAAAAAGAACTTGACCATTAATGGATTTAAAGGGTATGCTTTTTCTTCGGAAATCTTTCGTTGTCAAATTAGAAGACTATCCCAAGGAACAAAAATATATTCGATTAGTCCAAAGAACTTTAAAGATATCTCTATCGGAGTTCCTTCAAAAGAAGAACAGAGTAAAATTGCTGCTCTGTTATGGTTACTTGATCATCGTATCGCTACCCAAAACAAAATAATTGAGAAATATGAATCTCTAATTAAAGGGATAGGCAATAAACTATTCTCCCTCAAAATGAGGTTTAAAACTAATGATGGAAATGATTTCCCTAGTTGGAAAACTAAATCATTTGAGAATATAGGCAAAACATTTAGTGGTTTGTCAGGGAAAGCCAAAGAGGACTTTGGCATAGGAAAACCATACATTCAATATAAGCAAGTCTTTGATTCTCCCCAAATACAAATACAAAATTGCGGATTGGTTAATGTATCAGATAGTGAAAATCAGAACAACGTAAAATATGGAGATGTATTTTTCACTGTATCATCTGAAACACCTGATGAAATAGGAATGTCTTCAGTCTTATTAGACGAGGTAGATGAAATGTATCTTAATAGCTTTTGCTTTGGATATAGACTTTCATCATTTGAGGTTTTAAGTCCACTATATGCAAGTTATTTTTTTCGAGATTCTTCATTTAGAAATAAAGTAGTGAAGATTGCCCAGGGAAGTACGCGATATAATATCTCTAAATCTGAGTTAATAAAGTTGGAAATATCATTACCCAGCATAGAAGAACAGGCACGTATTGCTTCGTTTCTTTCAGCAGTAGACGAGAAAATTAAAAATGAAAAGGAAATATTGAACTTATACCTAATACAGAAGAGCTATCTACTTCGCCAAATGTTTATATAAACATTTGGCGAAGTAGATAGCTCTTCTGTTTAATTGCATATTTCAACACATTCGTTTCAACAGATATTTTATCTTCAATAGAATCCAATAGACAAGAAATTTTCTTTTGGTTTTCTTTAGTAGGTATGGGGATCCGTAATGACATTAAATCTTTTTTTTGAATATTAGGTAGACCACTACCAACCCTAAGAGCCATAATCATTTTTTCATTTGATTTCAAATAGTGATATAAATATTTTTCAGTCAGTTCGCTCTTTATGTTTTGGAGTGTATAACAATGACCACCACTCCAAAAGTTTTCTTTATTATACTGCACATACCCACACGAATTCCCCCCTTCACTTATAGATATTGTACCTGCATCTGTATTATATGAATTATAGTATCCAGAAGGCTGCGTACCACCATTCATAACGTAGTATTTCCCATGTTTCAATAGATTATCTAAATTAACCTGCTGTCCTTTAATGATATTACATAAGTTACCTAAATAATTGTAGTGTGTAGATTCCTCTAAAATGTAATATCTTATCCCTTTAATTAGAGATTCATATTTCTCAATTATTTTGTTTTGGGTAGCGATACGATGATCTAAAAGACACAGAAACTGAGCTATCTTATTTTGCTCTTGGAGAGGAGGAAAATGTAACAATATAGAAGATAATCCTTCTTGTCCTATATTGTAGTGTTGTGAGCCCGCTCCTTTTACAATTACTTTTTTTCGAGCAGTTGGACTACTTAAAAGATATTTGAAAAATTCAGGGTAATAGTTTCCTATTTTCTTTCCTCGAATTACAAATCCACCAAAAATAGCAGGTTTATTATCTAAATAAACATTTGCGCGACCAATATCTTCAATAGTTTCAGAACTTCGTTGGAAAAGAATGTCACCATAATTAACTTCATATCTTTTTTGAATTTCAATATCAACATTTACTAAACCTATAATGTTATCGTAAGTAATATATTGATTGTTGAGTATATCCATAATCGATATAAATTTCACTCCTTTCCCAAATTTCTTCGAATCAGTGTTTAATCCATTTTTGAATTCTAAATACTTGGTTAATGGTGCTTCTTTCCATTCCCCCTTAAACTCCGGGAATCTCAAATTTGGAACATTGAGGTTTTTTGTATTGTTATTATTTGCCATAACTGTTATTCTTCATTTAAGGTTAAAATCGAATGAAAGGATGTCGTTGTCATCAAACCGATCAAAGTCAGAACAGAATAACCTGTCTTGTACAATTCGATATTTTTCGAACTCTGATTCTGCAAAAGATTTAGCAAACTCTGCGGTAACTTTACCAGCATCAATCAATACTGCATTATCTCCAGCTTCGAGAATAATATCTATTCGTCTTGCCCAATCTTCCATAGTCATAGGGATATGCCGTTTTGCCATACGTTCAGCCATATCTAGAGTAGCGTTGACCAAACGTCCCATATCTTCTAATTCTAATTCATTTAAATAATTTTTTGCTATACTCACATCAGGTTTTACAATTTTTCCGTTAGGGGCATTTTCCCAGGTTGTCAATCCCATATTTTCTTTTTGTGCATTGGCTCGCTCTACTATTAGTTCGGTAGCTGTATGACCATGTACGGCAAAGTGCATTTTGTTTTGCACTTTTTTAAAAAATAGACGAGTAGTTGGTGCATCCTTATTGTAATCAATAGCTGTAGCATATATATCGGTCAACTTCTGATAGAAACGACGTTCGCTTAATCTTATCTCCCTAATTTCGGCAAGCAAATGTTCGAAATAGTCTTCACCAATGAATGAACCATTTTCCATTCGCTTTTTATCAATAACATAACCACGTATGGCAAATTGTCGCAATATGTAGGTTGCCCATTGGCGGAATTGAGTGGCACGGACGGAATTCACACGGTAACCAACAGAAATAATAGCATCGAGCGAATAGAAAGAAGTTTTATAGGATTTGCCATCTGAGGCAGTTGTTTCCAAAATGGAAATAACTGATTTTTCTGAAAGTTCACCTGTATCGAAGATATTCTTCAAGTGTTTACTGATGGCAGGAACACCTACATCAAACAGTGTAGCCATTGCCTTCTGCGTGCACCAAATTGTTTCGTCTTTATACGTCACTTGTACACCGTTTTCTTTACCTTCCATCACGAACATGAGGAACTCGGCTGTACTATTTTTTATTTCAAAATTCTTCGGCATCGTTATTACTCTATCAATCCAAGTTCTTTCAGATAAACATTTATTTCTTTGTCTAAATCAGCTCGTTTAGCTTCAAGTTCTTTGATTTCAGCCATTACTGCATGTATGTCAATGGGCTCTTCTTCTTTGAACGTGCTTACGTACCGAGAAATATTAAGATTATAACCGTTTTGTTCAATCTCGTCCATAGATACCCGTCGGGAGTATCGTTCTTCCTCTTTTCGGAATTGATATGTTTCTATGATTTTTTGAATATCATTAGGCTTGCCATCTTCTCCTTCTCGTAGACGATTTTGTCTCTTATCTTTTTCAAAATGCTCGCTGGCATTGATGAAAAGAACATCATCAAATTTCTTGCATTTCTTTAATACTAAAATGCAAACCGGAATCCCTGTTGAAAAGAACAGATTAGAAGGTAAACCTATCACTGTATCTATATTATTATCTTTCAGTAGTTTGGTTCGGATACGTTCCTCTGCTCCACTACGAAACAATACCCCATGCGGGAGTATGATAGCCATTGTTCCTCCATTGGACAAGAAATGGAAACCGTGCAATAAGAATGCAAAGTCAGCAGCTGATTTAGGGGCAATGCCATAGTTCTTGAAACGGAAATCTTCTGTTAGCGTGTCAGTAGGTTCCCAACGTAAGCTAAAAGGGGGATTTGCAACGATAGCATCGAATTCCATCTTTTTTGCAGGATTCATTTCGTTCAGAATATTCCAGTCATTGATCAATGTGTCGCCATGGTGTATTTCGAATTCTGTATCTTTGAGTCCATGCAACAGCATATTCATACGGGCAAGGTTGTAGGTGGTAATATTCTTTTCTTGTCCATATATTTTCCCTATACTTCCTTCGGTTTCCACTAACTGTCTGCGAACATTCAATAATAAGGAGCCGGAGCCACATGCGAAATCCAATACTCTGTCTAATTTATTTTTTTCTCCTAATGCCGGGTCTTGACTATCTAAGATTACAATTTTAGATAAAATAGTTGATAGCTGTTGCGGAGTATAAAACTCTCCGGCCTTTTTCCCCGAGCCTGCGGCAAACTGACCGATAAGATATTCATAAGCATCGCCTAAAATGTCTGTATCTGTTGAGAATCTGGCAATTCCTTCTGCTATTTTTTGAATAATAGTGCAAAGTTTCTTATTTCTATCCGAGGCTGTTCTGCCTAACTTTTCCGAATTCAAGTTTATTTCCGAAAATAAGCCTTGGAAAGTACTTTCAAATGACTCATTTTCAATGTATCTAAAGCCTTCTTCAAGTGTTTGTAGCAACTCTCCATTCTGAGTACGAGCCATTTCTGAAATATTACTCCATAAATATTGAGGTTTTATGACATAATGAACTTTACGGCGCATTTGTTTTTCAAATTCCGGTACGTCCATTTCATTTGCTTTATACCATATTCCCAAAGCTCTATGTTTGTTGGCTTCTTCCAACTGAGGATAATCTCTCCCTAATTCTTTCTTTACAGCTTCTTCGTAATTATCAGACAAATAGCGTAGAAAAAGAAATGATAGCATATAATCGCGAAAGTCATCTGCATTCATTGCTCCACGCAACCCGTCTGCTATTTCCCAAAGGGTTTTGCCTAATTGTTTTTGATCTTGTACTGTCATATTTAATTTCTCATTTTTTCTTTGTTAATCGCATCAATCACTTCTTTTTCTTCTTCAATTAGAAGAATAGGTAAGTCAAATTGATATTTATCCAAAAACGCTCGCAATATCTTTATAAAAAGAACTTTGTTGTCATCTCCCATTTCTACAGGTTCGTAAATAGAATACTTTCCATGGCTCAGTAGGTTTAGTGCTCGTGAGTAAAGCACTTCATCCTCTACTCCATGAATACATTTTGAAAAGTCGTCATATCCGAAGAACGTAGATGTCTTTTCTAAAATACTGCGTAACATATTGAAATGATATGTATTGATTTTACCCGACTCCATCACTTGTTTGAGTTCGCTCAATATGGCTATATGATGGAAAAAAGGTGTTTCGTCAGTTGCTTGTAGAGTATATCCGTCAGTTCCATTCTTATGTAGGAAATATCGTTTGCATGGTTTTTGCTTTAATTCATTGTAAACGACGTTGAAAAACAAGCTGTGGTGAGATGAAATAACAGATTTGACCTTATCTTTTCCTTTTTTCAACAACTGAGATAAATCACTGGCTACAGCAATAGCATTGTTGTCATCTAACGAGGAGATTGGATCGTCTATGTAAATGTATTCAACCCAATTGTAAGCTTCTGCACCATCAATTGCCAGTTCGCAGATGGCAAGAAAGATACACCAGATAAAAATATTCTCTTCGCCACGAGAAATTTTAATATTGTTCTGAATGATATACTCAGGCTCTTTGTTGTTAAACTTATGTTTGGGATTGGGAACCTGCTTGCTGAAGCTTATTTCCCATTTTTCATAATCAAATTTGAAGTCAAATTCCGCATAACGTTCTAGGTATGCGAAGATTTTCTCTTCTAAGGCCAATTCTTTAAATGCATTGAAGAATTTTGAATCAGCATTTATTTTAAGAACACGGTCCATATCATTTTCTAAGTCATTGTCCCAATGAAACAGATCTTCGGTGAAAGCATTAAAATAGAGAGTGTCTCCATTTATTTTCTTTTTTCCTTTATTCTTGAATTCTATAGATAAACGGGTTTTCCCTGTTCCATTATGAGCGTAGAGTAAGACGAAATCGTGTTCAATCAGATCGCCACGTAACCTTGCGGCTAATCCCGACAAATCTTTATATTTATATATTTTAGGTTGGTTACTCATATTCTTTTTTTCATGTTATTCATAAGCAGCTAATCCTGAAATCTCACGTCCTTGAGCTTGTTTTTTTAAGTGAGGGACTAAGTCTGCCATCAATGCAAGTTCTTTCGTACGGCGTTCTTTCCAACTTAGTTCTAACGGTTCAAGGAGATCCGTTAGTTTTTCACCGTCGAAAATCATGCGTTGCATAATTTTATCTGTAAAATCTTTTAAGGCAGATGCGGTTAGTCCGTGTTTGTTTGCGATATCGGATAGCTCTTTTTCATTTTTCTCTATCTTAAAAGCATTATAACCATCATGTAGTGATTGTACATCTTGACCATTATTCCAATCCAAACTTTTTATGTATTCAGTTAAATCTTCTTGTTCATCCATCATATTAGAGCTTGAACAAAGCAGGTTGATGATTTGTGCTTTTGTCATTTTTTGTTTAGATGGTTTCTTTTGAGTGCTGTCGGCAATTAGTCCCATGATGTAATCATAGTCAATCAATGCTGAGGAAAAAAGTACAAACTCAAAATCAAGTTGCTGTATATCTACAGGAATGTTATCGCCGCCTTTTTGTTGTATTTCCCTAAATTGCTTAGCCGTTTCTATGTACGAACTTTTAAATGAACGGAAAGTGTTTTCAGGCAATATCTCTTCAATTTGAGTTTGTTGTTCCTCGTTTAAGTCTGTATATTGGTCGAGCTGGGTTTTTAAGCGCTGTACTTCCTTGAAATTTTTGACAAAAGCGATTCGAGAAGTATCCCCCTTCAAATTATACACTTCCTGAGGTTCGCAGGCTAAATTATTTTGTCGCATGAAATCACCTAAAGCTGCTACGGCTTCTTTATATTTTTCAATTACTACAGGAGCTGGATCAACTAACCAGATTTTTTTCGCCTGCTCTTTAGATTTTTCTCCTGAGAATAAAGCGATAGCTTCGTTTACGGCATTTTCCTGGTGGCGGAAATCTAATATATTTCCGTATGGTTTAGTATCGTTTAGTACACGGTTGGTACGTGAAAAAGCCTGTATCAGTCCATGATATCTTAGATTTTTATCTACATACAAAGTGTTGAGATATTTAGAGTCAAAACCCGTAAGTAGCATATCTACTACAATGACGATATCAATTTTATTTTTGTGAGGATAATCCGCATTACTGTATTGTTGGTCTTTGATGCGCTTTTGTACATCTTGGTAATACAAATCAAACTCATTAATGTTGTGATTTGTTCCGTATTGTTTATTATAATCCCTGATAATACTCTTTAATGCTGCTTTCTTCTCATCAGGATTTTGCTTGTTGTCTTCTTTTTCTTGCTCCAAGTCTTCCTGAATTTGCTGAATATCTTTATTACCCTCTGCCGGAGGTGAAAAAACGCAGGCTATATTTAGAGGTAGATAGTCTTTGTTTGTTTTTTGTTTTTGTTTCTGGATTTCTTTGAAAAGATTATAATATTCTATGGCATTGTTTATGGAAGCGGTTGCCAGAATCGCATTAAACTTCCTCGAATTGGTTGCGGCATTGTGCTTGTCTATAATAGCCTCAATCACTGCTTGTTGAGTAATGGTTTCTCCCGGCTTAGGATTAATGTTCCCTTTTCCTTTAAAATATTCTACATGAAAACGCAATACGTTTTTGTCATCAATTGCATTTGTAATAGTGTATGCATGCAGTTCCTTTTCGAAAATATCTTTAGTAGTCTTGTTGGAAGCATGTTCATCTTCTATAGTCTTTTGTGTTGCGTTATCATTGAAAATAGGTGTTCCGGTAAAGCCGAACAATTGAGCATTAGGGAAGAATTCCTTAATAGCTTTATGATTCTCACCAAATTGTGAACGGTGACATTCATCAAAGATGAAAACCATTCGTTTCTTACTCAATGGATTTAAGCGTTCTTTATAGTTCTTTTTATGGTTTCCGTCCAATGCTAAACCCAACTTTTGGATAGTCGTTACAATGACTTTATCTGCATAATCTGTAGAAAGTAGTCGTCTTACAAGTGTTTCGGTATTGGTGTTTTCTTCTACACTTCCTTCTTGAAACTTATTAAACTCTTCACGGGTTTGCCTGTCCAAGTCTTTGCGGTCAACAACGAAAAGACATTTTTCTATGTCCGGATTATCTTTTAATAACGTGGAGGCTTTGAAAGAAGTAAGCGTCTTTCCACTACCTGTAGTGTGCCATATATAACCGTTACCCCGATTTTGATGAATGCAGTTTACAATTGCTTTTACTGCATAGATTTGGTAGGGACGCATAATTAATAGTTTTTGCTCGCTTTCTACCAAAACCATATATTTGCTAATCATTTCCCCTAATGTACATTTGGGTAAGAATAGTTCTGCAAAAGAGTCTAAATGTCTGATTTTTCTATTTCGCTCATTTGCAAGTTGATACACAGGTAGAAATTGCTCGTTGGAATCAAAACTAAAATGTTGATTTTGATTGTTGGCAAAGTAACGGGTGTCACTCCTATTACTAACAATAAATAATTGCATAAAACAAAGTAATGAGTTGGTATAACCGTTACCAACATCATTCTTGTAATCAACAATTTGTTGTATTGCTTTCCTAGGTGAGACGTCTAATGTTTTTAATTCGACCTGAACTACCGGAATACCATTAATAAGAATAATGACATCATATCGATGGTTACTGTTTCCTGTATTTATTCTCAATTGGTTGATAACCTCATATTCATTCTTACACCAGTCTTTTATGTTCACTAATGTATAATGTAGAGGAGTGCCATCTTCACGTTGAAAATAATTCCTTTCACGCAGCAACTTCGAAGCGGCAAATATATCAGGAGTTATAATTTCGGTTTTCAGCCGTTCAAATTCGTTTTCAGTCAGCCTTACCCGGTTGAGAGACTCAAACTTTTCTCGGAAGTTTTGTTCAAGAGAGTTTCTGTCGCGAATATCTCTGCGATAGGAGTATTTGAGTTCTTCTAACTTTTTTATAAATAGTTCTTCTATTTGGGCTTCTCTCATCATTTCAAATGATATTAATTAATGAAATAAAGTTTTCAAAGATAACGAATAATATCCAAATACTCGGAGATGATTCTAAAACTTTTTTGTTCTTGAATAATGTACTTTATTTTTATAAATCGTTCTCCACTCTTTTCACATAAAGCTTATCCGCTCATTCACACCTACTTCCTGTGAATGAACGGCATTATTTTTACTCTTCACCACCCTTCACCCTCTTCACCAAATACACATTCCCCAATCTCGTATGCTGTCGGCTGATACCTGCTGCGGTCAGGATTTGTGCCAGCTGGATAGGAGTGCAGTTGCGTAGTACGGCTGGAAACTTCTTTTTCAATTCCTGATGAATGATGGCGGCGGAGAGTGACAGACAATCCGGTTCATCCAACGTGGCAGGTACGTATGTATTGCGCACAATGTCTTCTATGGTATCGGGGCTACGCTGTTTGCCTGTGTCTGGTTTATTCCCAACCATTGGGCGGCAAGACCGAGCATCCAAGTGTGGAAACTTTTGAGCCATATTGTAGTGTCGGATACCCGCTTCGCTAAGGGCTTCAACCGTTTCGTCCCGTCCCACGTTGGTAGCTCATTCATATAGAGCCGGAACGGGTGGTAACTTTCCACTTGGGTGGAGTAGATGTATCTTTGAAGGTCTTTGTTCCAGCAGTTAATTCCTTCTTTATGGGCTTCCAGGCAGAAGGTGTTCAGTTCCCGCTTGTCTATACGACAGAAAGGGATATTCCGTTGACCAAATGGACGGAATTCGGTTTCTTCGGTGAGCAAGTTGTAGCGAAAGTCATATTGTACTTTCAAAAAGTCAATCACTTGTTGCGTCAGGAGAACGGGCTGCTTATGTGCTTCCTGTTTATGTTTATCTTGTTCATGTACTTCTTGCATTTGCGGTTCGTCCTTGGGGACGCTCGGTGAAACGATGACGTTTGACGATTCTTTCATCAATACCCGTATTCTTTTCGCCAAACGTTTTGAGTTATATTCTAATGTCTTCATATTTTTCTTGTTTTTTTATGAATAAATGTTGTTTTTTCGACCGGTTGATGCTGCTAAGGTATAACATGAGATATGGGGTTTGCAAGTATTTAACTAAGAAAAAGTTTATTTTCTCCTGAAATGAAAAACAAGCTTTCTTATGGGGATAAGTCGTTACTTTGTCGTATCTTTAGTACTTGTTTAAGAGAAGCCGACTGGAGTTGTCCGATTGGCTGACAATAGTTGGCTGAACAGCCGATTACAGTCGTCCGAATAGCCGATTAAAGTTGTCCTATGATGAAGTTACACATTTAAATTGATAAGAAGTAATGGCTATTGTGTTTGATTGGTATGAAAATCCTAATGCTTCTTCGGAAGAAGAAGCAGCGTTGCATCCGCGTATCTTTATGAATGGAAAGGTGGATACGGATACTCTTTGTTACAAGATTCATGACTACAGTTCGTTGACTGTGGGCGATGTAAAGAATGTGCTTGATAACTTATCGAAGATTCTTGGCGAGTCGTTGCGTGAGGGAAAAGAAGTACATATCGAGGGGATCGGTTATTTTTATCCCACTTTGGAGGCTACGGGGAAAGTGACTCGCAGCACTCCGCATAAGACTAATAAGGTGGCTTTCAAAACTGTCCGATTTCGCCCTGACAGTAATCTGAAAGGACATTTTGTGGGTGTTCGCGCCAGTCAGTCCAAGTATGTCCGTCATTCGGAGAAGGTGTCAGAGGTGGAGATTGATATGCTGTTGAAAGAATATTTTGCCGAACATCAGATGATGACCCGCCGTGATTTTCAGGAAGTGTGTGGTTTGGCACGTACTACGGCCAAAACGCATTTGGTACGTTTGCGTGGAGAAGGAAAACTGGTGAATATAGGTTTGCGCAATCAGCCGATGTATGTGCCTGCTCCCGGTTATTATGGCGTATCCAGAGATGCGGCACATCCTTCACGGTAATGACTGTGAAGGATGTGAAGAAGCATATTTCTTTGAGTAATCACACGAAATGGTTGATAGCTTGAGACTTATCCTCATGTGAAGAGAATGAAAGAAAAGAAGCGGATCTTATTTCGCTATGTATTTTTTCATTCCTTCCGTGTAGAAAGTATTGAACTCTCCGTTTTCTTCGCTATAAATAAAGTAGGCGTCAATCTCCGGATTCGCTTTGCAGAAGGCTTCCGCTTCTTCCAGTCCCATCACCATGAAGGCGGTAGCCAGGGCGTCGGCAGTCATACAGTCTTTAGCGATTACGGTGGAAGACAAGATGCTGTGCTGTACCGGATAACCCGTTCTCGGGTCGATGGTATGAGCATATTTCTTTCCGTCTTTGTAATAATAGTTGCGGTAATTTCCTGAAGTTGCCAAGCCTAAATCCGAAATTTCAAGTATTGTTTGTAAGTCTTGGTTTACAGCCAGTGAATCGTCGACGGGCTTATTGATTCCGATGCGCCATAAGCCTTTGGAGGGGTTTTTGCCTTTCACAACCACCTCACCGCCTATATCTACCATATAGTTTTTTATGCCTTTACGGTCGAGCAGTTGCGCAACTACGTCTACCGAATACCCTTTGGCAACGGCACTACAACTTAGCATGGTACGGGAATCCTGCTTAATGACTTTGCCGTTGTCCATTTTCACCTTTTCATATCCGGTGATTTGCAACAGGCTATCTATCATGATTGAATCAGGAAAAGTGCCTTTTTTGAAACCGAATCCCCAAGCATTGGCAAGGGGGGCTACTGTGATGTCGAAAGCACCGTTTGTCTCGCGGGAAATTTCCATCGAACGGTTGAAACATTTCTGAAAGAAACTATCGGTAACTAATTCCTCGTTGCGGTTGACGCGACTGATAACTGAACTGTCGTTAAATGGAGACAGAGATTGATCGAAGCGTTTCAGTTCAGCTTCTATTTCCGGTTTTAAATCGCCGTCATATTGGTAAGTAATCTTGTATACCGTCCCAAATACCAAACCTTTGACACTGTAATAGCCAGCTTGTTGATTATGCCTGACTAATATCCAGATGGTTGCCAAAATCAGGAAAGCCAGCCAAAGGAAACTTTTCTTTGTTTTCATACGCTCTTCTTTTTGATGAGAAAACTCATTTTATTGGAGAAATAAATGTTCAATTAATATCTTTAATCCGATGATGACCAGAATGATACCTCCCCATAACTCTGCTTTCAGTTTTCGGGCGATACCACAGCCGCATTGGATACCAAAGATCAACCCGATGAGTGACATGACGAAGGAAACAAGTCCGATGATAAGGATAGGGGACAGGATTTCATTATAATTTTGCACTCCTAAAAAGGCAAACGAAATACCGACTGCCAGCGCGTCGATGCTTGTTGCGATGGCCATAGTGAATACCACTTTCAGACTGGTCGGGTTGAATAGCTGGCAGCACTCTTCTTCTTTGAAAGATTCCCAAATCATTCTGCCGCCAAGGAAGGCAAGAATGGCAAAGGCAATCCAGTGGTCTATACTTTCTATGAAATGGCTGAAGCTTTTGGCGAACATCCATCCGATAAAAGGCATGATTGCTTGAAAAAGTCCGAATGTAAAAGCCATGATTAGCATGGGCTTCCATCGGGTACGCTTCAAAATGATACCGCTTGCAATGGAGACAGCGAAACAATCCATCGCCAGACCTATTGCAAGCAACCAAATCTCTAGTCCTGTCATTATATTCTAAAGAGGCAATTTGTAAATAAGGGAATAAGTGATTCCCATATTGTTTGATTTAAATTTTCCGTAGCCGGGCACGTACCATGGATTTCCATATTCTCCGGTAGATGCTTTGGTTTTGTATTTCATACGTACCGACCACCCCATGTTAAAGTTTTTGTAGATACGTACTTTAACGCCTAAAACAATTTCCAGCCATTGCACGGAGCCTTTCATTCCCAAGTGGCTGAAAGGTACGCTTCCGCCCCAGTAACCATCTCCTAAACTGGGGTTACCTACTGCATCTCCCCAGATGGGATCGTCCGCTGGCATTGTGGAAACGTCATATTTAAATGAACTGAATGCATAGCGAAGTCCTGCATATAAGTAGCTGTTCTTCTCTTTCTTCTTTGCCATGGTGTTGTAATCCACACCGATTCGGAAGAATGGAGCCATTTTGCTTTTATAGTGTATACCTGTTTCATTCCAGGTGTCTGTTCCTCCCATGCCAAACTCAAAGGTAGGGATGAATTTGTTTTTAAGATTGACGGCCACACTGACTTCAGAACTCATAAAGTCGCCTCCCAGAAGCTTGCTTCCGATGCCGTATAAATCCACACCGATATACGTACCATTGTAAAGTGGAATGGTATCTATCTCGGCAACCTCTTTCTTTTTCTGATCTCTTTTGGGTGTTTGCGTAGGCCGCTGTTGTTGGGCCAGCAACGGAAGTCCAATGCAAAAGAGCAGGAGCAGACTAATTAGTCGTTTCATCAGGTGTGCGTTCTGGCCGATAATTATAGAATATCTGCAAGTTCTGGATTTCATTTGTATTGGCTTCTTTATTTTGTATATGAAGAGAATCTATTTGGTCCGGTTGTCCATTGCCATACGGAGGAGGAAGGCCGGGTCTTCCTGGTTTGCCAAATTTGGCACTGATAATGTTTTGTTTCATCATATATCCACATTCCATGGATTGGAAATAAGGCGTATTCTGTTGTACAATGTATAATGTGTCAACATCATCTTTTTTACGCTTTGGATCATATCTGAATATGAATACAGTAGAGTCACTTGTATATCGTAGTGGAAGCATTAACGTATGCACATTCTTTTCATTGTTCAGAATGATAGAGTCAGTGCCTAATGCGGTGATTGTCAACGAATCGAGCGTGTCTTTTAGTGCAATATTAGGGTTGTCCGGATCGATGGTATATATCGTGCAATACATCATCGGACGTCCTGCCAATGAGCAATCGTTCTCGTCCGAGCACGAGGTATGAATGCTGACAGCACCGCCAACGATTATCAATAGGAGAAAGATACGAATTAAATTCTTCATAGTCAGCTTATTGAATGTGAATCAAATTTTCTTTTCTATCTGATAGTTATTCCGTTCCGGTGCATTGCGGGAGATTAATTCGCCAAGGAATCCGGCTAAGAATAATTGTGTACCTATAATCATTGCCGTCAGTGACAAATAAAAATAGGGAGAGTCGGTCACCAGTCGATAGGGGAGACCGTTGGACATAGCATATAGTTTACTGGCACCTACAATGATGACAGAAATCATTCCGACGAGAAACATCAATGATCCCAGCAGTCCGAAGAAATGCATCGGTTTGATACCGAATCGGGAAAGAAACCAAAGAGAAAGTAAATCCAAATATCCGTTCACGAAACGGTTTAGTCCGAATTTCGTCGTGCCGTATTTACGTGCCTGGTGGTGTACCACCTTTTCACCGATTTTCTTGAATCCAGCGTTCTTTGCCAGGTAAGGGATATAACGGTGCATTTCACCATAGACTTCGATATGCTTTACTACCTCTTTTCGATATGCTTTTAAGCCGCAGTTGAAGTCGTGCAGGTTTTTGATGCCCGACACTTTGCGGGCGGTCGCATTAAACAACTTGGTCGGCAGGGTCTTCGAAATAGGGTCATATCTCTTTTGTTTCCAGCCGGAAACCAAGTCGTAACCGTCCTCGGTAATCATCCGATAGAGTTCGGGAATTTCATCCGGGCTATCTTGTAGGTCAGCATCCATCGTTATGACTACGTCTCCTTCCGCTTCTGCGAATCCACAGTAGAGCGCGGGTGATTTACCGTAGTTACGGCGGAATTTGATACCTTTTACATGTTCCGATTGAGCTTTCAGCTTTTCGATCACTTCCCATGAATGGTCGGTACTTCCGTCATTAACGAAAATCACTTCGAATGAGAATCCGTTGGCTTGCATTACCCGTTCTATCCAAGCATAGAGTTCGGGTAGTGACTCTTCTTCATTGAATAATGGGACTACAACTGATATATCCATTGTACGAATTATGATTTATGATTTATAAATTATGATTGAACGGGTCCGTCATTTTCCGGTTTGGCCTTTTTCATTACCATCAATGCGGTAGGGATGGCCAGGATACTTCCCCAGAATACATCCCATGACAATAGTTGCATGGTGATATTGATAGAAGTAAGTGAACGGGCGGTATCTATCGTTTCTTTTATAACTTCTTTGTTTTCTATCAAAGCCGGAGTGTTGGCCATCAACTCGTCCCATAGCTGGATATAAGAGTTGACGATAAAACCGTGATCGATGAACTGGAAATAGGCGTAGTGGGCCACGGCTACCAATAGGGAAGCAAACATATACATAAATATAGTGAAGAGCATGGCATGCGAAAATTGGATACTCCCCCCGCAAATCTTATCCCGGTACATTTTCGCGTAGTGATATCCGATGAAAGGTACGGATAATGTCAGGATTACAAATAAAAGCGAAAGGAAAGGTATGTGAAATCCCAGCGGAAATAATATGAACTTCAATATCCAGTAGATTCCCATGTACGTGCCAAAATGCATGGCATATTTTTGTAAATAGCTTCTGTTCTCTGTCATCTTCATTTATAAATTGCGCACAAAGGTACAAATAATATCGGTTGGTAGGGGAAATCTGGTTGTTAAAGTTAATAAAGCAGGGGAAGTTGCTGTCTGAATATTTTTTTGCGATTTTAATTGCTTGAAACGTAGCTTGTTAGTATTTTATTCGTAAAAAAGTTATCTGCAGCTATTGCAGAATACATAAAAATGTCTACCTTTGCAACCGCAAAACGGGTAAGTCCTATACGGCCAGCTCCCTTCGAATCCTCCAGGGCTTGATCGCAGCAAAGGTAGTTGGTTGTAGCGGCGCGATATAGCAAGCTTACCCACCCGCCTCTTTAGCTCAGTTGGCCAGAGCACGTGATTTGTAATCTCGGGGTCGTTGGTTCGAATCCGACAAGAGGCTCAAAAAGAAAAAAGCATTCAGGTAGTTTACTTGAATGCTTTTTTTATAATCTAGCATAGAGATTTACTTGATTCTCTTGTATCCATATACAGCCAAGTCGCCGAGTTCTTCTTCGATACGGAGCAGTTGGTTATATTTAGCCATACGATCCGAACGGCTCAACGAACCTGTCTTGATTTGTCCGCTGTTGGTAGCTACTGCGATATCAGCGATAGTAGCGTCTTCTGTTTCACCCGAACGGTGAGAGGTAACAGTGGTGTATCCATGGCGGTGAGCCATTTCGATAGCGTTCAATGTTTCTGTCAACGAACCGATTTGGTTTACTTTAATCAGGATAGAGTTGGCACAACCTTTTTCGATACCCATGGCAAGGAAGTCTACGTTAGTCACGAACAAATCGTCACCTACCAACTGGCAGCGGTTGCCGATGCGTTCTGTCAATTTCTTCCAACCTTCCCAGTCGTTTTCGCTCATACCGTCTTCGATAGAGTCGATAGGGAACTTGTTAATCAGTTCTTCCAGATAGTTGATTTGTTCTTCAGCGGTACGTTTCTTGCCTTTTTCGCCTTCAAACTTGGTATAATCATAAATACCATCGTGGTAGAATTCAGAAGAAGCGCAGTCCATTCCGATCATTACATCTTTACCCGGTTCGTAGCCTGCGGCTTTGATAGCGGCAAGGATCGAGTTCAGGGCATCTTCGGTACCTTCGAGGTTAGGAGCGAAACCTCCTTCATCACCTACAGCAGTACTTAAACCACGGTCTTTCAAAACCTTCTTCAAGGCATGGAATACTTCAGCACCCATCCGCAGACCTTCTTTGAAAGAAGGGGCACCGACAGGGCGAATCATAAATTCCTGAAATGCGATAGGAGCATCGCTATGTGAACCACCGTTGATGATGTTCATCATCGGTACAGGCATTACATAGGTATTTGTTCCACCGATGTAACGGTATAGAGGAAGATCCAGATAGTTGGCGGCAGCTTTGGCTACGGCAAGAGATACACCGAGAATAGCGTTGGCACCTAAATTGGATTTAGTCTTAGTGCCGTCCAATGCCAGCATTGCGTAGTCGATACCTCTCTGATTGAGCGAAGACATACCAACCAGTTTCGGAGCGATGATTTTATTTACATTGTCAACCGCTTTTTGTACTCCTTTTCCACCATAGCGTTTTTTATCACCATCGCGAAGCTCCAATGCTTCATGTTCACCTGTGGAAGCACCAGACGGTACAGATGCACGTCCTGTGATGCCGGATTCCAATACTACGTCAACTTCTACTGTGGGATTACCTCTTGAATCGAGAATTTCTCGAGCTACAATTTTTTCAATTTTCATCGTTTCTATTGTTTTTGAATAAAATTTCTGCAAAAGTACGGACTTGACAGGGAGTGAGAAATCACTATAAATAGGTATTCTTTTTGAGCCTATTCCCTATATGTCGTTAGTCCGACCTTATATTATAACAACGGGACGATGTTTTTTGTTTGAGTGTGGCGGGGTGAATTTGCAGGATTTTAATCTTCGATAATAACCCCTAACAGTGGAAGCAAATCCATAGCCTGCAAGGAGGTGATGACAGCCCCTTTCAGATCACTGATGTTGAGCGTGATTCCGCTGATGCGGGAAGTGCGCAAATCTATTCCGCGGAGCGAAGCATGTGAGAAATCGGCTTCTACAAGGTCGCAACCGTCAAAAGCGACAGATGAAAAACGGCAGTCGTTCAGAGTTCCGTTGCGGAGCTGGCTGTGTGCAAAACGTACCTGATTCATTTTACTCATGGCGAGGTTGATGTAACCGGCATTGCAGTCGTGCAGCAAGACGTGATTCATCGTTGTTTCAGATAAATTGGTACCCAATAGTTTGCAGGAAATGAATTCTACCCGGTAAAGCGAACTTTCAGCAAAAGAGATGTTGGATAAATCACAGTTCTCGAACCTGACATCGGTCAGTTGGGAAGAACGGAATTTACATTCGCTGAATGTCTGATTTTGGAAAGTACAATTCTTGAAACTTTTATAAGATTTGTCGATACCTTCTTCTTTTCCTTTACAGAATAAAAGATGAGAGACGGTTTCTTCTCTGTCGAGCCATTCCTGTAGGGTAGTAGTACTGACTTCCTGCTCTTCCATCATGGGAGGAACAACGCGGACGGGTTTGATTGGGCTTCTTTTCATCATGCCTTTCCCACATATCCGCCGGCTACCACAGCGGCCAATCCTATACCTATACTTATTAATGTATATAGAATAAATACTCCGTAAAATTCTCCTTTCAGTAGACCTACGCCGTCACTGGAGAAAGTAGAGAACGTAGTAAATCCTCCGCATAAACCGGTCGTCAGAAATAGGCGCACCTCGAACGGAAGGTGAAACCGTTCTGAAAGGGCATAAAATAGGCCGATAAGAAAACTACCGAGGAGATTGACGGTGAAAGTGGCCCATGGAAAATGGTAGGGGACGATTCGTTCGTGCATTAACAACTGAATGAAATAACGCAATGCACTACCCGTGCCTCCGCCGATAAAGATATAGATAACTTCTTTGCTCATTTGATTGAAAGATTGATATTATTTAGGCGACTTCAAAATCCTTTTCGAGTTGCTCGAAACCTCCGGGATAAATTAAGGCGTTGTGCCATATGAATAATAAAATGTTTATTGTGATTGAGATAATAATTTGCAAATATAGGAAGATTATGCAATATTCATATTTAATCCTTTTAATTTATTCACCATAGACACTATATTTTTTCTAGTCTCAAAATATGTTATCTGCTTTATTCTTAAATACTTATTCTGTTTTTTGTTCTGTATCCCTCTATATTTTCTTTATAAAGAAAAACACCTCTTGTGTTTCCGGTCTATCTTTGCCATACGATTATTAACTAACTCATTTATATCATGAAGAACATGAAAATAGGAACTGTAATAGGGCTCTGTCTGTTGCTCTCTTTTTTCTTCGGCACATCAGCTAAAGCCGAAAGTATCACTTCTCCTGACGGACAATTAAAGCTTAATTTCTCTGTCAATGCGCAAGGAGAACCGGTGTACGAACTCTCTTATAAAGGAAAAGAAGTAATTAAACCTTCGAAACTGGGATTGGAATTAAAGAATGATCCGGGGCTGATGAACGGATTCACGCTGATCGATACGAAAACTGCTACTTTTGACGAAACATGGCAGCCTGTGTGGGGAGAGGTGAAATCCATCCGCAACCATTATAATGAAATGGCTGTCACCTTGAATCAAAAGGCACAAGATCGTAATCTGATTATTTGTTTTCGTCTTTATAACGATGGTTTGGGATTCCGTTATGAATTTCCACAGCAGAAAAATCTGAATTACTTCGTTATCAAAGAAGAACATTCTCAATTCGCTATGGCTGGCGATCATACAGCCTTCTGGATTCCCGGCGATTATGATACGCAGGAATATGACTATACCGAATCCAAACTTTCAGAAATTCGCGGATTATTGCAAGGGGCAATTACTCCAAATGCTTCTCAAACACCTTTCTCTCCGACAGGTGTACAAACTTCCCTGCAAATGAAAACGGCCGATGGATTGTATATCAATCTGCATGAAGCCGCTTTGATCGACTATTCTTGTATGCATCTGAATCTGGACGATCAGAACCTGATTTTTGAATCATGGCTGACTCCTGATGCGAAAGGAGATAAGGGGTATATGCAGACTCCCTGTCGTTCACCTTGGCGTACGGTGATTGTAAGTGATGATGCCCGTGATATTCTGGCTTCCAAATTGACTTTGAACCTGAATGAGCCTTGTATTTATGAAGATGTTTCCTGGATTAAGCCGGTGAAATATATCGGAGTGTGGTGGGAAATGATCACCGGAAAAGGTTCCTGGTCGTATACGGATGATGTTTATTCGGTGAAACTTGGACAGACGGATTATTCCCAAACAAAGCCAAACGGACGCCATTCAGCCAACAATGATAAAGTGAAACGTTATATCGATTTTGCTTCCGAACATGGATTCGACCAGGTATTGGTGGAAGGCTGGAATGAAGGTTGGGAAGACTGGTTTGGAAATTCGAAGGATTATGTCTTTGATTTCGTCACTCCGTATCCTGATTTTGATGTGAAAATGCTCAATGCGTATGCAAAGGAAAAAGAGGTAAAGCTGATGATGCATCACGAGACCTCTGCTTCTGTACGTAACTACGAACGTCATCTTGATAAAGCATATCAGTTTATGATAGATAACGGGTATAATGCTGTGAAGAGTGGATATGTAGGTAACATTATTCCTCGTGGAGAACATCATTACGGACAGTGGATGAATAACCATTATTTATATGCGGTAGAAAAAGCTGCCGAATATAAGATATGTGTAAATGCCCACGAAGCAACCCGTCCCACAGGATTATGTCGTACCTACCCGAATCTGATTGGTAACGAATCGGCTCGTGGCACGGAATATGAAGCTTTTGCAGGCAACAAACCGTTCCATACCACTTTGCTTCCTTTCACCCGTCAGATTGGCGGACCGATGGATTATACGCCAGGTATTTTTGATACCAAACTATCTTTTCTGTCGGGCGATCACAGCTTTGTACGTACTACTTTAGCTAAACAATTAGCGCTTTATGTAACGATGTACAGCCCTTTGCAAATGGCAGCCGACCTTCCGGAAAGCTACGAACGCCACATGGACGCGTTTCAATTTATCAAAGACGTAGCTGTTGATTGGGATGACAGCAAATATCTGGAAGCAGAACCGGGAGATTATATCACGGTTGCCCGTAAAGCGAAAGGTACTGATAACTGGTTTGTAGGCGGCATCACCGACGAAAATCTCCGTACCTCTGCTTTTACGCTTGATTTTCTTGAACCGGGAAAACAATATGTAGCCACTCTTTATGCTGACGGAAAAGATGCCGACTTTGAAAAGAATCCGACCTCTTATCAGATAAAAAAAGGATTGGTGACAAACAAGAATAAGATGTCTGTGAAGTTGGCACGCAGTGGAGGATTTGCAATAAGTCTGATAGAAGCAACTCCCGCCGACTTGAAAACAATCAGGAAATGGAAATAAGATTCAGGTAAAAAGATTGTTTACGGATTCCTCGTTTTTTAATAAATATTAGTTGTGCTTCGCAAAGAAAACTAAAACTTTGCGGAGTACTTTTTTTATAGGACGGATTCTTTTTTGTACTTTTGCGCCATCTTTTTTAAAACATCATCAATAAAGAGAACAACATGGGAGGTTTTTTCGGAACAGTCTCGAAAACTAGTTGCGTGACTGATTTATTCTATGGCACAGATTATAACTCACATCTGGGTACCAAGCGAGGAGGACTCGCAACATACAGTGAGGAAAAAGGGTTTATCCGCTCCATTCACAATTTGGAAAGTACTTATTTCCGAACCAAATTTGAAGGAGAACTAGACAAATTTAAAGGAAACGCCGGCATCGGCATCATTAGCGACACAGACGCACAGCCTATCATCATCAATTCTCATCTCGGGCGCTTCGCCATTGTCACAGTCGCTAAAGTAGCCAATATCCAGGAATTGGAAGAAGAACTTCTCAGTCAAAACATGCACTTCGCCGAACTTAGTTCGAGCAGCACTAACCAGACGGAACTTATCGCATTACTTATTATACAAGGTAGAACCTTTGCTGAAGGTATCGAAAATGTGTTTAATCACATTAAAGGTTCTTGCTCTATGCTGCTCCTGACGGAAGATGGTAGCATCATCGCTGCTCGTGACCGATGGGGACGTACTCCGGTAGTGATTGGAAAGAAAGACGGTGCTTATGCTGCAACGAGCGAATCGTCCAGCTTCCCGAATTTGGATTATGAGATTGAGAGATATTTAGGTCCCGGTGAGATTGTTCGCATGTATGACGATCACATCGACCAGCTTCGCAAACCCAATGAGGATATGCAAATTTGCTCGTTCCTGTGGGTGTACTATGGTTTCCCGACGTCTTGCTATGAAGGAAAGAATGTGGAAGAAGTGCGTTTCACCAGCGGATTGAAAATGGGGCAGACGGATGAATCGGAAGTAGACTGCGCTTGCGGTATTCCTGATTCGGGAGTGGGCATGGCTTTAGGATATGCCGAAGGAAAAGGAGTTCCCTATCATCGTGCTATCTCGAAATATACACCGACGTGGCCGCGCAGCTTTACTCCCAGCAATCAGGAGATGCGTTCGCTGGTAGCCAAGATGAAGCTGATTCCAAACCGTGCGATGCTGCAAAATAAACGTTTGTTGTTCTGTGACGATTCTATTGTACGGGGAACTCAACTGCGTGATAATGTGAAGATTCTGTATGATTATGGAGCAAAAGAGGTACACATGCGTATCGCTTGCCCGCCATTGATTTACGCTTGTCCGTTTGTAGGTTTCTCGGCTTCCAAAAATGCTTTGGAGTTGATAACCCGCCGCATTATCAAGGAACTGGAAGGTGATGAAAATAAGAATCTGGAGAAATATGCCACTACCGGTTCTCCGGAATACGAAAAGATGGTTAGCATTATTGCCGAGCGTTTCGGACTAAGTTCATTGAAGTTTAACACGCTGGAAACGTTGATTGAGGCCATCGGCTTACCTAAATGCAAAGTATGTACACATTGCTTTGATGGTAGCAGCCACTTTTAAAGCTGCTAAATAGGATATTTAAATATCCGGATAAAAGTATACAATAAAAAAGAGCCGTGAATTGCTTTGTAATTCACGGCTCTTTTTTTACCTTTACGGCACTATAAACTATCAAATTGTAAATTGTAAATCGTTAAATCGTAAATAGAAATGACTTTAGTAGACAGATTTTTAAAGTATGTAAGTTTCGATACACAATCTGATGAATCGACTGGGCTTACTCCAAGTACTCCGAAGCAGATGATTTTTGCTGAATACTTGAAAAAAGAGTTGGAATCTTTGGGATTGGAAGATATTACTTTGGATGAGCATGGCTATCTTTTTGCTACACTTCCTGCCAATATAGATAAAGAAGTACCCACTATCGGATTTATTGCCCACATGGATACAAGTCCTGATATGACAGGTAAAGATGTCACTCCGCGGATTGTGGAAAAATATGATGGCTCGGATATTGTGCTTTGTGCTGAAGAGAATGTGATTCTTTCTCCGTCGCAATTCCCGGAATTGCTGGATCATAAGGGGGAAGACTTGATTGTAACCAACGGAAAAACGTTGCTCGGTGCCGACGACAAAGCGGGTATTGCGGAAATTGTATCAGCGATGGTTTATCTGAAGGAACATCCCGAAATCAAACACGGTAAAATCCGTATCGGCTTCAATCCTGACGAAGAAATCGGTGAAGGTGCTCATAAATTCGATGTAGAGAAATTCGGTTGCGAATGGGGATATACGATGGATGGAGGTGAAGTAGGGGAGTTGGAGTTTGAGAACTTTAATGCCGCTGCCGCAAAAATAACCTTTAAAGGACGTAATGTGCATCCGGGATATGCCAAGGATAAGATGATTAACTCTATCTATCTTGCCAATCAGTTTATCACGATGCTTCCCTTACAGGAAAGACCGGAACATACGACCGGCTATGAAGGATTCTATCATTTGATCGGTATTCAGGGGGATGTGGAGCAAAGCACTGTGTCTTATATCATCCGCGATCATGACCGTGCAAAATTTGAGAACCGTAAAAAAGAGATAGAACGTCTGGTAGCTCAAATGAACGCTGAATATGGAGCTGGTACTGCGACACTCGAACTGCGCGACCAGTATTATAATATGCGTGAGAAAATAGAACCGGTAATGCACATCATCGATACTGCTTTTGCAGCTATGGAAGCCGTTGGCGTGAAACCGAACGTAAAACCGATTCGTGGAGGTACGGATGGTGCGCAGCTCTCTTTTAAAGGATTGCCTTGTCCGAATATCTTTGCCGGTGGGCTGAATTTCCACGGACGTTACGAATTCGTACCTGTTCAGAATATGGAGAAGGCCATGAAAGTGATCGTGAAAATAGCTGAACTGGTAGCTTCCAAATAAAAAAGGGGGTAAACACAGGTAATACTTAATGCTTAAAACTTAATACTTGATTAATACTTAATACTTTAAAATAATGAAAACCACTCCGTTTACAGAGAAACATATCATGCTCGGTGCTAAAATGCACGAGTTTGCAGGTTATAATATGCCTATTGAGTACTCCGGTATCATTGACGAACACCTGACTGTTTGTCAAAGTGTCGGTGTATTTGATGTGTCGCACATGGGAGAATTTTGGGTGAAAGGTCCACATGCATTAGCCTTTCTGCAGAAAATAACTTCCAATAATGTGGCGGCATTGGCTCCGGGTAAAATACAATATACCTGTTTTCCCAATGAAAAGGGAGGTATTGTAGATGATTTGCTGGTGTATCAGTACGAACCGGAAAAATACATGTTGGTAGTCAACGCTGCCAATATGGAAAAAGACTGGAACTGGTGCGTTTCTCACAATACGGAAGGGGCCGAGTTGGAAAACTCTTCGGACAACATAGCTCAACTCGCTGTACAGGGCCCGAAGGCTGTTCTAGCTCTGCAAAAGTTGACGGACATTGATCTTGCTTCTATTCCATATTATACATTTAAAGTTGGAACGTTTGCAGGTGAAGAGAATGTGATAATCTCCAATACGGGTTATACCGGTGCGGGAGGTTTCGAACTTTATTTCTATCCGTCTGTTGCTGATCGTATATGGAAAGCGGTTTTTGAAGCTGGTGAGGAATACGGCATTAAACCTATCGGTTTGGGAGCTCGTGATACACTTCGGTTGGAAATGGGCTTCTGTCTGTATGGTAATGACTTGGATGATACTACTTCTCCGATAGAAGCCGGACTGGGCTGGATTACTAAGTTTGTGGAAGGTAAGGATTTTATCAACCGTCCGCTGCTGGAAAAACAGAAAATGGAAGGTGTTACCCGTAAACTGGTTGGTTTTGAAATGGTTGACCGCGGGATTCCCCGCCACGGCTATGAACTGGTAAATGCTGAAGGCGAGCAAGTAGGAGTGGTTACTTCCGGTACGATGTCGCCTACCCGTAAGATTGGTATCGGCATGGGATATGTAAAGCCGGAATATAGTAAAGTGGGCACGGAAATCTGTATTGATATGCGTGGTCGGAAGTTAAAAGCAGTGGTAGTGAAACCTCCTTTTAGAAAATAAGAAATAAGCTGGTTGTTGTGTATAGCCCCGGATAAGTATCGACTCTATCCGGGGCTAACTTATTTTAGGACGTTATTGCAAAACATATCCGTAGATATGTTGTTTATCCCATAGAAATAATATAATTTTGTCATCAAATACGATGAAATAATGTCTCAATTACCTACTCTTATAGCTGACCTCGCACTGATATTGATCTGTGCCGGTGTTATGACTTTGTTGTTTAAGAAGTTGAAGCAACCTCTGGTCTTGGGATATGTAGTTGCCGGATTCCTGGCAAGTCCGCATATGCCGTATACTCCTTCAGTGATGGATACTGCCAATATTAAGACATGGGCAGATATTGGTGTCATTTTCTTACTGTTTGCTCTCGGTTTGGAATTTAGTTTTAAGAAGATTGTCAAGGTGGGTGGTTCTGCCATCATAGCTGCCTGTACCATCATCTTTTGTATGATTTTGTTAGGTATAGGAGTCGGTATGGGCTTTGGCTGGCACCGGATGGACAGTCTGTTTCTGGGTGGTATGATTGCGATGTCGTCTACCACTATTATTTATAAAGCTTTTGACGATTTGGGATTAAGGAAGAAACAGTTTACCGGACTAGTGTTGAGTATCTTGATTTTGGAAGATATTTTAGCCATTGTATTAATGGTGATGCTTTCCACGATGGCGGTCAGCCATAATTTTGAAGGGACCGAAATGTTGGAGAGTATCGGCAAATTATTGTTTTTCCTTATCCTGTGGTTTGTTGTCGGCATTTATCTGATTCCTGAATTCTTAAAGCGCTGCCGGAAATTGATGGGAGAGGAGACTTTGCTTATTGTGTCGTTGGCGCTTTGCTTTGGTATGGTAGTGATGGCAGCTCATACAGGTTTCTCTGCTGCATTTGGTGCATTTATTATGGGCTCTATTTTGGCAGAAACGATTGAAGCGGAATCCATAGACCGGCTGGTGAAGCCTGTTAAGGACCTTTTCGGAGCTATCTTTTTCGTATCGGTTGGTATGATGGTAGATCCGGCAATGATTGTAGAATATGCTGTTCCTATTATAGTAATCACTTTGGCTGTTATTTTGGGGCAGTCTGTTTTTGGTACTTTCGGTGTCATACTCTCCGGAAAACCATTAAAGACGGCTATGCAATGCGGCTTTAGTTTAACGCAGATTGGTGAATTTGCATTTATTATTGCCTCTTTGGGAGTCTCCTTGCATGTAACGAGTGATTTTCTGTATCCGATAGTAGTAGCAGTCTCTGTCATTACTACTTTCCTGACTCCTTACATGATTCGTTTTGCCGAGCCGGCTTCCACTTTTGTAGATGCGCATCTTCCGGAATCATGGAAAAAAATGATGATGCGTTACTCCTCCGGTTCGCAAACAGCACTCAATCATGAGAATTTGTGGAAGAAGCTAATCTTGGCAATGGTACGTATTACAGTTGTTTATTCAATTGTCAGCATATCGATTGTTGCGCTCTCTTTTCGTTTTGTTGTGCCATTCTTTAAAGAGAATCTGCCTCATTTCTGGGCGTCGTTATTAGGAGCCGCATTTATTATCCTATGTATTGCCCCTTTCTTGCGTGCCATCATGGTGAAAAAGAACCATTCGGTCGAGTTTATGACTTTATGGCATGATAATCGTGCTAATCGTGCACCATTGTTATCAACAATCGTGATTCGCATTATGATAGCAGTGCTTTTTGTCATCTTTATTATTTCCGGATTATTTAAGGCGTCTATCGGCTTGATTATTGGTGTGGCCGTACTTGTCGTTTTGCTGATGGTATGGTCTCGCCGTCTGAAGAAGCAATCGATATTGATTGAACGTCGCTTTTTTCAGAATCTTCGTTCCAGAGATGTACGTGCAGAGTATTTAGGAGAGAAAAAACCGGAATATGCCGGGCGTTTGTTGTCGCATGATTTACATCTTGCTGATATGGAAATTCCGGGTGAATCTTGTTGGGCAGGAAAGACATTGATGGAACTGAATCTGGGAAAGAAGTTTGGAGTTCATGTGGCTTCTATCCTTCGTGGAAAGAGGCGTATTAATATTCCGGGCGGTTCTGTCCGGTTGTTTCCAATGGATAAGATACAGGTGATAGGAACAGATGAACAATTGAGCGTCTTTAATGAAGCGATGCAAAATGGAGCGAAGATAGACTGGGAGGTCTATGAAAAGAGTGAAATGGCTTTGAAGCAATTTATCATTGACAGTGATTCTGTTTTTCTGGGTAAAACGATTCGTGAATCGGGTATTCGCGACAAATATCATTGCATGATAGCGGGCGTTGAGAGTGAAGACGGTACGTTGATGGTTCCCGATGTAAATGCTCCGCTCGAAGAAGGTGATGTTGTTTGGGTGGTAGGTGAAAAAGAGGATGTATACCAATTAGTCGATCAAAAAAACGAAAAAGTACAAGCCGGATAAGAATGGAATACTTATTTTTGCAACGATAAAAACTTAAAATAATAATATCATGAAGAGTGATCCGAAAGAATGTCTGTATTGCCAGAACAATGAAACGCTGCATAATCTGATGATTGAGATAGCGCAATTGAGTGTGTCACGTGTGTTTCTGTTTAAAGAACAAACCTATCGTGGACGTTGTCTTGTTGCTTACAAAGACCATGTGAACGATTTAAATGAATTGAGTGATGAAGACCGTAATGCTTTTATGGCAGATGTAGCGCGTGTCACTCGTGCCATGCAAAAAGCTTTCCAACCGGAAAAGATTAATTATGGTGCTTACTCGGATAAATTGTCTCATCTACATTTTCATTTAGCTCCTAAGTATGTGGATGGACCTGATTATGGAGGTATATTCCAAATGAACCCGTGAAAGGTTTATCTGACGGATGCAGAGTATACCGGTGAAGAGCTGGATGCAGATACCTGGCGGGCCACACTGCATATTGAGGTGTTTTTACCGGCACAGGTACCGGATTCAGAGCTTGATCAGTGGATGGAAAGCCGGATTTATCCGGCGATGACTGCGATCCCGGCACTGGCAGGACTGATTACCACGATGGTTACGCAGGGCTATGAGTATCGTCGTGATGACGATATGGCGTTATGGAGCTCTGCGGATCTGACTTATTCCATTACATACGAGATGTGAGGACGATATGGCAACACCAAATCCCCTGGAGCCGGTAAAAGGTGCCGGTACCACTCTGTGGGTTTACAACGGCAAGGGTGATGCTTATGCAAACCCGTTGTCAGACGCTGACTGGCAGCGACTGGCTAAGGTGAAGGATCTGACGCCGGGCGAGATGACGGCAGAATCCTACGATGATAACTACCTGGATGATGAAGACGCAGACTGGACCGCGACCGGGCAGGGGCAGAAATCTGCAGGTGATACCAGTTTTACGCTGGCCTGGAAACCGGGAGAGGAAGGTCAGAAAGGGCTTATAGGCTGGTTTGAAAGCGGCGATGTCCGGGCCTATAAAATCCGTTTTCCGAATGGCACGGTGGATGTGTTTCGTGGCTGGGTCAGCAGTATCGGTAAGGCCGTGACGGCGAAAGAAGTGATCACCCGCACGGTGAAAGTCACTAACGTGGGTAAACCTTCTGTAGCGGAAGAACGCAGCAAAATTACGCCGGTCAGTGCGATTAAGGTGACGCCGACATCCGGTACGGTGGCAAAAGGGAAAACAACCACCCTGACCGTTACTGTGGAACCGGAAAATGCAACGGATAAGACATTCAGGGCGATTTCCGCCGATCCATCAAAAGCCACCATTAGCGTGAAAGATATGACGATTACTGTGACGGGGGTTAAGGATGGAAAAGTCAGCATCCCTGTGATTTCCGGTAATGGTCAGTTTGCTGCGGTGGCTGAAATTACCGTTAATAATGTGCCGGGTAGCTAAAGAGCTGAGAGATAAGCGATGTTCCTGAAAACAGAACAATTTGAATATAACGGTGTATCCGTCACGCTTTCTGAGCTGTCTGCTCTGCAGCGTATTG
>ENA-UEPG01000693-UEPG01000693.1-human-gut-metagenome-genome-assembly--contig:-NODE-693-length-31786-cov-5.208963_pt1 | contig 31786 bp, 27 predicted proteins | sample MGYA00242893_ERZ507902 | MGnify/ENA primary metagenome ERZ507902 (study PRJEB26167, sample SAMN06115491) | human gut metagenome | host: Homo sapiens | place: China:Gansu | collected 2015-04-23 | study...
GCCCAACCTTCCATCGTGATGGATGACTTCGGGGACGTGTACGGGATGTTTTATGCCATGACGTCCGATGGTTTTGATTATCAGGAAATGTCGGATTATGCTGAACTGGTTCGTCGTTCCGTGTTGGATATTGACGGGGTGAGCAGTGTGGATGTATATGGAGAACGTCAGTCCTGTATAAACGTGGAGTTTTTGGAGGATAAGATGGCCAACATGGGCGTGCATCCGGCAGAGATAATCATGACTCTGAACGGGCAGAATAAAACGGTTTACTCCGGTTATTTCGATAGTGGAGAAAAACGGGTTCGGGTGAACGTGAATGGGGCTTATAAGGAGATCGAGGATATTCGCAACCTGCTGATCAAGGGACACGAACAGGATCAAATCCGGTTGTCGGATGTGGCCCGTGTCACGAAAGGTTACGTGAAACCGGAGCGGGAAGGCTTGTTATATGATACCTTGCCGGCGATAGCGATTTCGATTGCTATGGAGGAAGGCGGGAATATCCTTCAACTGGGAAAGAAGGTAGATGCCAAATTGGCCGAGTTGAAAGAAGATATTATTCCGGCGGGGATTGATTTTCAAAAGGTATTTTTTCAACCGGCACGGGTGAAGAGTGCTATCAACGTGTTCATGGTAAACTTGATCGAATCGGTGGTTATCGTGATCTTGGTGGTCATGCTTTTCATGGGATTCCGGAGCGGGTATATCATAGGGGCCGGTCTGGTGATTGTTGTGTTGGGCTCGTTGCTCGTGTTGTACATGATGCATGGGACATTGCAACGGGTTTCGTTGGCCTCGTTTATTGTGGCGATGGGAATGCTGGTGGATAATGCTATCGTGATCACGGATGGGATTCTCGTGGACCTAAAGAAGGGGATTCCCAAGCCGGCAGCCTTGGTGAATATCACGAAGAAGACTGCTTGGCCTTTGCTGGGAGCGACTACAATCGGGATTCTGACTTTCTTGCCTATATTTCTATCTCCTGATACCACGGGAGAGTATGTCCGGGATTTGTTTATCGTTCTGGCCGTGTCTTTGTGGTTGAGCTGGATTCTTGCCCTAGCGTATGTTCCTATACAGGCGGACCGGGGATTAAGAGTGAAGCCGGGAGAGGTGGAAGATGAAACGAAAATGTACGATACCCGGGTATATAGGGCTTTCCGGAATACGTTACAGTTTTCCGTGCGTCATCGGGTATGGGTGATTGGTGGAATTGTTCTGTTACTGGTTGTTAGTATGTATCTGTTCCGGTTCGTGCAACAGGGATTTTTCCCTGATTTGAGCTATAATCAGTTGTATATAGAGTATAAAATGCCTTACGGTACGAATCCCCAGACGGTGAAACGGGATTTGGCTTCTATCGAGGAATATTTAACTAGTCGTCCGGAGATTACGGCTGTTACGACTAGTTTGGGAGGAACGCCTTCCCGGTATAATCTCGTACGAACGGTGGCAGAACCCGCTTTAAGTTACGGGGAGTTAATCGTGGATTTTACTTCTCCCGAGACATTGAAGTCGAATATCGATTCATTACAGGTATATCTTTCGGAGCGTTACCCGGAGGCATATGTCCGGATGAAGCAATATAATTTGATGTATATGGATTATCCGGTACAATTTATGATTACCGGTCCGGATCCTGCCGTGTTGAAACGTTTGTGCGGGGAGGTGGAGGAGTTGATGAATGAGGATTCCACGACGATGTTGGTGACGAATGACTGGGGACCGATGACGCCCGTGCTGAACGTGGATTATTATCAGCCGATAGCCCGTGTGGCGAACCTTTCCCGGGAGGATGTCGGGTTGGCTTTACTGGCCACCACGGACGGGTTGCCTGTCGGGTCATATTACGAGGGAGAGCATGATTTGCCGATTTATATTAAAAGTATGGGTAAAGACGGGTTACGTCCGGGGCGCTTGAATAATGTTCCCGTATGGAGCCTCGTGCCTTCGACGAATATGTTGAGTCTGGAGGCCGTGAAGGAGTTGATGATGGGAATGATTTCGACGGATGAGGTGATGACTGCCGTCGTGGGTTCTACTCCTTTGAATCAAGCGACAAACGGGATCACTGCTTCATGGGAGGTCCCGGTAGTTAGGCGGTATAACGGGCAGCGATCTATATCGGCACAGTGTAATAACGCACCCGGCTATACGGCAAATGACGTGCGGAATAGTTTGTTACCCAAAATTGAAAAGTTGAATATTCCACCCGGTTATTCCACGGAATGGCAGGGAGAGTATCTGGCAAGCACGCAATCCAAGCAGTATTTGTTTAAGAACGTTCCGTTGGGAATTGTTTTGGTACTGGCTATTCTGATCGCTTTGTTCAAGGACTTCAAAAAGCCGCTGATGATTATTCTTTGTTTACCCTTGGCGATTATCGGGGTTGTTTTGGGAATGTTGTTGGCCGGTAAGGAATTCGGGTTTGTGGCTATCGTTGGAGCCTTGGGATTGGTCGGAATGATGATTAAAAACGGGGTGGTATTGGTAGACGAGGTGGATATACAGATTCGATCGGGGAAAGATCGTTTCCTGGCTCTTTTGGATGCTTCTTCCTCTCGTTTACGTCCGGTCTTCTTGGCGGCGATGACTACGATCTTGGGGATGATACCCTTGATTAATGATGATATGTTCGGGGCTTTGGCCGTGACGATTATGGGCGGATTGTTTATCGGTACGGTGATTACTCTGGTGATTTTGCCGGTGTTCTATTCGTTGTTCTTTAAAATCAAAGCCGAATGATTTTGTGATTTAGTGATTGCCGATTAATGGATTGCCACTCACGGGGCAGAATTTCCATAAATCACAGAATCATTTAATCGGCAATCACAGAATTTTCTAAACTCTAAACTTTTACACTATGCGTTTTATTATATTATCAATCGGGTTGTTATTGGCTTTCGCTCCTTCACGTGCCCAGCGGCAGTTGGACTTAAAGCAATGCAGAGAGATGGCTCTTGAATATAGCAAACAATTGGCTATTGCGGAAAAGCAAAAAGAGAAGGCCGTGTGGACCAAGAAAGAATACGGGGCCAATTATTTGCCGAAACTTTCCGCATCGGGCTTTTATCTGTATCATCAGAAAAAGCAGGAATACAAATTAAGCGGGGGGTATCTGCCGACTTACGTGCCTGGTGCTGACGGGAAATTGCAGCCCAATGTTGTCATCGGTGCTGACGGAAAACCCGTGATGGGGACGGATGGAAAACCGGTCTTTCATGAATATGCTTTTCTACCGGATATTCCGTTGACGCTTTCTTTGAGAGGGGTATATATGGCATCGGTTCAATTGCAACAACCTTTGTTTATGGGGGGAAAAATCCGGGCGGCACATCAGGCTGCTAAATTTGGGGAAGAGCTTGCCGAGGAAAATATTCGGTTGAATCGTTCGGAAGTGCTTGTCGAATTGGAACAGGCTTACTGGCAATGTGTCCGGGTACAGGAATTGGTGTTGGTTGCCCGGAAATACAAGTCGGTGGTGAACGAGTTGGTGAAGAACTTGGAAGATGCCCAGCAGGCGGGGATGGCCCCGTTGAATGATGTGTTGAAAGCTCAGGTGAAATATAATGATGCCTTGTTACAACTACAGCAAGCGGAACATGGAAAGCAGTTGGCTCAAATGAATCTTTGCCGTTTGGTGGGATTGGATTTGAATACCGAATTGGTACTGACCGATTCACTATCGGCCACGATAACGCCCGGTGTGCTGGCGTTGCCGGACGGGCTGGAACAAAGGCCGGATTATAACATGTTGGAGAAACAGGTGGAGATGAAACGGAAGGAGATAAACGTGACCCGTGCCGATTTCCTGCCTCAAGTGGGTGTTTCCGCGGGTTACGGTTATGGCGGTGGCTTGAAATTGAACGGTGATGATTCTAATTCCGGTTCTTTTAGTGCCATGGCGTCCGTGGCGATACCTATTTTCAACTGGGGAGAGGGACGGAATAAAGTTCGGGTGGCGAAGGCCGAGGAAGAAATGAGTCGCTTGAATAAAGAGCGATTGGGCGAGATGATGCGGCTGGAAATAGCCGGAAGTCGCTTTAAACTGAATGATGCCCAAACCCGGATACGTTTGACGGAATCTGCCTTGGAGCAGGCAAAGGAAAATCTGAGAGTGTCCGAGGATCAGTATGAGGTAGGAATGGAAAATCTGACAAACTTATTGGAGGCTCAGGCCCAATGGCAACAGGCTTGGAGCGAATGGGTGGATGCGAAGGCCGCTTTGAAATTGTGTGAATCGGAATACCTGAAGGCGATAGGAAAACTCGAATAATTTTAGATTTTAGATTTTAGATTTCCACCCACGAAGTCCACGTTTTTTAATTATAAATCATAAATTATAAATCGTAAATGAAAAAGGTTGGTTTGATTTTATTGGGGATGTTGATGGCAGGGGCTGTTTCTGCCGAGGTGAAGAAAATCAAGGGAACGGGGTATCTTGTGGTGCATGATCGTCAGGCGGATCAGCCGTTTACCCGTGTTTCCGTTCAACAGTCGATCACCTTGTATGTATCACAAGGAAAAACGGAAGGGATTACCGTGGAGGCGGATGATAATATTATTCCTTATATAAAAACGGAGATAAAGAACGGGCAATTGAATATCTTCCTTGACCCGGAAGTGATTATTCGAGGATATACGGCAATGAATGTTTCCGTGTCCATGCCTGTTATCACGGATATAAACGTGGCGGCTGCCGGGCGTTTGGAAGGAAGTTCGCCTTTTACCGTGAATAAACTGGAAATCGTGGCATCCGGTGCAGGGAGCGTGAAGTTGGAGGTGAAAGGAAGTGAAGTTGACGTGGAAGCATCCGGCGCTGCAAGACTAGAACTTAAAGGTGAGGTGGAGCAGTTTGATTTGGAAATGTCTTCCGCTGCCACGCTGAAGGGTTGGGAGCTGCGTGTGAAAAATTGTGATGCCGAGATTAGCGGGGCTGCCAAGGCAGAAGTTTCCATTTCCGGGCAGTTGGAGGCAGAGATTTCTTCGGCTGGCATTCTAATCTATGATGGGAATCCGCGGATTCCCAAACAAAACGTGACCGGGCGGGGAACTTTGGTAAAAAGAAGATAGGATAAATGCGATTTTGTGCAGTTTTTTATACCTTTACATCAGGGGGTAGTTGGCCATATACGGCTTATAAAGATAAAAACTGTAGCAAATGAATAAACGTGATCGATTGATAGGAGTGTTGTTGATATTGTCTGTACTTTTCTTTCAATATTTATGGCTACTCCTTTCCGTGTTGTTGCTTGTTGTTCTGGGTATTTTGATTTTTGATACCCGGTATGATCGTTACGCTTTAGTCATGGTGGTTCTCGTGATGCTCTTGTATTTGAGTACAAAGTTTATGTTTTACGAGACCTATCTGGTGCCCACGAAATCGATGTTGCCCGCACTGAATAGTAATGTGACCGTGCAGGGCGAGAAGTGGCGGTATGGTGGTATCTATCTTTCGGCTGTCGAGGAATGGCCTTTGGTCACGATGTTCACGCGTTCCAGTAAATACCGTACCGGTAAGTTTGCGGCAAAGGACCGGATAAAAATGATCGGTTTTTGGAAACCCAAGAAAAATGATATTTTGGCGTATTATGCTCCTGTGGATTCCTCCCGGATTCACATCGAGCGGTGCATCGGTTTGCCGGGTGATGTCGTCTCCGTGGAGGAGGGACGTGCTGTCATTAACGGGAAAGAGCGAGAGGAGGACAAAACGTTGAGTTTGCGTTATATGGCTTATTTTTCGGACTATATGAGATTCCGGGAGGCGTGTAAAGAGTTGTCATTGTTGATGAATTCGGATGATTATTCGGTTTCTGAAGATGCCGTGTATATGTCGCTTGATAAAACGATGTTAGATCGTCTTCGTCAAGGAGGAGTGGTCGATAGTCTTGTGTTCCGTCAACGTGGGGAAGCCCGGCGGAAAGTGTTTCTCGCGGATTCCTGCGGATGGAGTTTCCGGCATTGGGGGCCTTACAAGTTGCCTTACAAGGGAATGAGAATCGAGTTGACCCCTGAGAACCGGATGTTATACGGTTCCTTGCTGCGTGGACCGGAACGTGTTGCCGATCCGGATAAATTGACTTCCTATGTTTTTCAAAAGGATTATTACTTCATGTTGGGCGATAACCGGGGCAATTCATTGGATTCCCGATTCCTTGGGCCGATTCCCTCTTGCTGTATCGAGGCAAGGATTTTACATGTTGATTAGTATGGGGGCGAGAGTCCTGTTTTTTCGCACGTCCGGAATGCGTGGATAAGTGACGATTTGTCCCCCCAAAAGCGGTATCCGGATAGGGTTCCTTCCTGATCCTGTTAAAATAATGGTATTAAATAGTTATCATACGCTTATCCTCTTGTTAATATATACTATACAAGTATAATTATTTGTTATTTTGATAGGAGGGGAATAGGGGCGGAATGGGAGGGGAATGGGAGCGGCTCGCTCTGAAATGGCAATTTGATCATATATTGATAACATTATTTTACATTAGATGGTACAAAAATTTTTCATCTCACCTCTGCATTTTTGAATGTAAAAAGTGAAAAGCGGATAGGGAGCTACCTGCAAATGCGAACTGAATTTTAAGGACTCTCCCGTGTAAATTAGTTTTCTATTCCTAGTAATAGCCTGGACTTTGCCTGCACGAATTTTGGGATAATCCGGCGAGGGGTTCCCGTGTCGAGACTTCTGCTGCTCCGACTATTCATGACCGGGGTGGCAATTGCATCCTGCGTGATGAGTTGAAGAGTTGCAGCCAGCAAGGGTTCTTCTTTATCTCCCAGTTGGTATTGATGGTGAAATTGCTCCAAGATGGGGAACATGGGGGGTATGCCGCCTTTGACGGATTCTCCCCGACTGTTTCTGTATTCCGTGGAGATCAACATGATATTCCAGTTCTGTAAGTCTTTGTCGTTAGGCGTGTAGATGATTCCACCCATATTTTTTCCCATGGTAATGTCGCCAACGACGTTTACTTCCATGTATGGGGATAAGGCACTGATCAGCATTTCGGCGGCTGATGCGGTCACTTTACTCGTGATCACCCACAGGCGTTTCAAGTTTAGACGGGAGTCAAGGGGCACCGTTTTGTCAAAATGTTCTTCCAACCGGGCGGGATCGTCGGCGTATTTTTCCTGATATGCTTTATTCCAGCTTTTGTGAATAAGCAGTTCTTCGTTTTCCACGACTTCTTCCGGGGCGAGAAGTGAACATAGTTGTTTTACAGCAAAAATGTACCCGCCTTGATTATATCGTAAATCCAAAATAAATTCGTCAATATTGGCTGATTTTAAGGTTTGGAACACGTTGTTCAGTTGTGCCAGCGACGTGTTACCGCGGAACACGAAATCCGTGTAGATCATGTACCCGATTGTTTGGTTCTCCAAGGGAATCAACCCGTAATCAAGTACCGGATCGATCGTGTATGTTTGGGCGGTCAGTTTTTTCGTTTCGTACGGTTCTGATACTTCATCGTTTGATAGCCCGAGAGAAAGCTGGGATGCGTAGTACAAATTTGTGTAATTTTCCGTCGTGATCCTTTCCCCGTCCATGTGAGTGATCAGGTCTCCCCGTTTTAGTCCTGCTTTTGCTGCTGGAGAATTCGGGTAAACGAAATTGACATCCGCGAATATGTAGCCCTCTTTCTCCCAGAAAGTCAAGTTGTAGCCAAAACCTTCGTCATACCCGGAGGCGTCGGCAATTTCTCCCAGACCTTTAGAACTCGTGATACGTGACCATTGGTCCTCGGGGTATTTCATGGTAGCGAAATATTCCGCTGGGTTACTATCTGGATCAATGTTTTTGTCCTTGACTTCATCCGCCCAAAAGTATTGGTCGGTCATTTTGTCTTTCGTGAACGTGTTAATCCGGACATACGAGTAAGGGCCCGGAGTAGGGCTTACTCCGCGTGAATCCTCACAACTTGATAGGAATCCTGCTAAAATCGAAAAGAAGAATAGTCTATACATAAGTTTATGTCTGATAGTAAGCCACAATATTACGAATTTTTAATGGATTTCCGTATGCGATTTTGAATAAAAAGTTTTTGATGATATTGCATATTTATTCAATATAACTGTTCCGATCGTTTTCTTCATGTTTTAGAGATGGTGAAATTAGTACGTTTTCTTCGTGTAATGCTTGTGGTATTTGGAATGAGTGGCACTTTGTTTGTTGTTTTTATTTCATGTAATATATTGTTTGATTGTTTGTTGGTGGTGGGCGTCAAGGCGTTTTCTTTTCTTTCGGTGAAAAAAATGAGAAAATATTTGTTTTTGCCGCATATTAATGCATATATTTGCACGGTGAATAAATAAATATGCACAATGAGTAATCAAAAAGAATTTGAATGATTTAGATTAAATTGTAAAAAGATGAAGATTGAAGTTGTAGTTGCATCCGAGAAACACCTGTCATACGTGACAGCGATAAACGATGCGATTGATCATGCTGCAAAAGCAAGAGGTACTGGTATAGCCAGAAGAACGAACGAGTATATTGCCGATAAAATCCGAAGTGGAAAGGCAATTATCGCTCTGAATCGAGAGGAGTTCGTGGGTTTCTGCTATATTGAATCATGGGGTCACCAGAAATTCGTGGCAAACTCCGGGTTAATCGTGGTACCGGCGTACCGGGGATTGGGAGTAGCAAAACAAATAAAGGAGGCTGCTTTTCATCTGTCGCGAAGGCGATTCCCGCAAGCAAAGCTTTTCGGCTTGACAACTGGTGAGCAGGTGATGCGAATCAATACTTCATTGGGTTACGTGCCTGTTACTTTTGCCAAACTCACGGATGACGAGGAGTTTTGGGCCGGATGCAAGTCTTGCGTGAATTATGACATATTGCAACGGACGAACATGACCAAGTGTCTTTGTACCGGGATGATTTATGATCCGGAGGTCGTGGCCAGACAACAGGCGGCGGCTAAAAAGGTGGCTAGGGGGAGGTCATTGCCTTTGTTCAAGCATCTGCGTCATGTTGTGGGGTCCACATTGGCGGTTTGCGGGTTACCGGTTTCTCGCTCTGCCATGAAGCATACGGCAAATTTGTAACTTGTAATTTATATTCATGAAAAAAGTAGTTTTAGCATATAGCGGGGGATTAGATACCTCTTACTGTGTCAAGTACCTGAGCGAGGAAATGGGGCTTGAGGTTTACACGGCATTGGCGAATACCGGGGGATTTACCCCCGGTGAGCTGGCCGGGATCGAGGAAAAGGCGTATGCCTTGGGGGCGAAGAAACACGTGACGCTGGATGTCACGGGGGAATATTACGAGAAATGTATTAAATACATGATTTTCGGGAATGTTTTGCGTAACAAGACTTACCCGGTGTCGGTCAGCTCCGAACGTACTTTCCAAGCGTTGGCTATCGTTCGTTACGCGAAGGAGATCGGGGCGGACGGCTTGGCTCATGGAAGTACGGGGGCCGGGAATGACCAGGTTCGTTTTGATCTTTGTTTTTCCGTGTTTGCCCCGGAAATGGAAATTATAACCCCGACTCGTGATTTGAAACTGAGCCGGGAAGAGGAAATTGCCTATTTGAAATCGAAAGGAGTGGAGCGGGATTGGTCCAAAATGGCTTATTCCATTAACAAAGGACTTTGGGGAACCTCGGTGGGAGGGAAAGAAACATTGAATTCATGGGAATATCTTCCGGGAGAGGCTTATCCTTCTTCTTTGGAGAAGGAGGGCGAAGAGGAGTTAATCTTGTCGTTTGAACGGGGAGAGTTGTGCCGGGTAAACGGTGAATGTTACACGGATAAAATCGAGGCTATCCGCCGGGTGGAGGCTTTGGCCTCTGCTTGGGCAATCGGTCGTGACACCCACGTGGGGGACACGATTGTGGGGATTAAAGGACGTGTCGGTTTCGAGGCGGCTGCTCCGTTGATGATTATTAAAGCCCATGAATTACTGGAAAAACATACACTCACGAAATGGCAGATGTATTGGAAGGAACAACTGGCCAACTGGTACGGGATGTTTTTACACGAGGCCATGTACGGGGAACCTGTTATGCGGAATATCGAGAGTTTCTTAAAAGATACACAACGATACGTTTCGGGTGACGTGCGGGTTCTGATGCGTCCCTATTGTTTCGAATTGTTGGGAGTGCGGTCAGATCATGATCTGATGGATGCCACGTTTGCTTGTTACGGGGAGGAGAACAAGGCTTGGACGGCAGAGGATGTGAAGGGTTTTACCCGGATGTTGTCGATGCCTTTGCGGGTTTATCATGCGGTGAACGAGAAGAGCAAGGAGGAGTTATGATCAGAGTGGGCATTGCCGGGGCTGCCGGTTACACCGCGGGGGAATTGATCCGCGTATTAATTTCTCATCCGCAAGTGGAATTACGTTATTTACAGAGTGAATCGCACCGGGGAGAGCCTGTCGGACGGGTTCATCGGGATTTGATTTACATGAATTTGAAGTTTTCCGATTTGGATTTGACGGATATTGATGTTCTTTTCCTGTGCATGGGACACGGGATGTCGGCCCAATTTTTAGAACGGCATCCGGTTCCGGCATCCGTGCGAATCATTGATTTGAGTCATGATTTCCGGTTAAAGTCAAATGCCGGGGATTTTGTTTACGGTTTGCCGGAGCTGAATCGGGAGCGGATACGAGGAGCTTGGCACGTGGCGAATCCGGGATGTTTTGCGACGGCAATAGAATTGGGGTTGCTACCGTTGGCGAAGAGCGGTTTGCTACCTGCCCACGTGTCGGTCTTCGGGATTACCGGGGCGACGGGTGCGGGACAGAAACCGACGGAAGAGACGCATTATAGTCATCGGGCGCAGAATCTTTCGGTTTATAAAGTTTTTTCTCACCAGCATTTGGCTGAAATACGAGAAATTTTGGCCGGGCTGGATGAAGATGTGCAGGCGGATATTGCTTTTGTTCCGGTGCGCGGGTGTCATGCCCGGGGGATCATGGTAAATGCGGTTTTCGCAAGTGAACGGGATTTGTCGGAAATTCGATCTATGTATGCTGCTTGTTACGAGGGACATCCTTTCACGGTGATGAGTGACGAGCCTGTTTATTTGAAACAGGTAGTGAATACGAATTATTGTTTTGTTCATGTCGAACAGCAGGATCGTAACGTGTTAGTGACTTCCGTGATTGATAACCTGTTAAAGGGGGCATCCGGGCAGGCTGTGCAGAATATGAACCTGATGTTCGGACTGGAAGAAACAATGGGTTTGGGTTTGAAAGCCAGTTATTTTTAATTTATTCGAGTATGTTTGATGTTTATAATTTATTGGATATAGAGCCGGTCAAGGCGGAGAAAGCTTATTTCTGGGATCGTGATGGAAATAAATACCTTGATTTTTACGGGGGACACGCTGTTATTTCGATCGGACATTCCCATCCGCATTACGTGGAGTTGGTGACGGGGCAATTGAATCGTATCGGGTTTTATTCAAATGCCGTGAAGAATCATTTGCAGGAGGAGTTGGAGTGGAAATTACGGGAGCTTTCCGGTTGCACGGATTATAATTTGTTCCTTTGCAACAGTGGGGCTGAGGCTAACGAGAATGCCTTGAAACTGTCTTCTTTTGTTACGGGGCGTTCGAAAATACTGGCCATGCACGCTGCCTTTCACGGGCGTACGAGCGGGGCCGTTGCCATCACGGATAACCCGACAATACAGGCACCTTGGAACAGGGGGCATCAAGTGACATTTATCGATTTGAATGACGTGGAGACTTTGAAACGGGAGTTGTCCAAGGAGGAATATGCAGCTGTCATCGTGGAGGGAATTCAAGGTGTCGGGGGAATCCGGATTCCGACAGGGGAGTTTCTGTGGGAGGCTCGTGAGGTTTGTGATCACACAGGTACGTTGTTGATTTTGGATGAAATCCAGTCAGGCTATGGGCGGAGCGGGAAATTCTTTGCTTATCAGTATGCGGGGATCGAGCCGGACGTGATCACTATGGCGAAAGGAATGGGCAACGGATTCCCGGTAGCCGGAGTATTGATTCGCAAGTCGATCAAGGCGGAGAAGGGGATGTTGGGAACCACATTCGGGGGAAATCATTTGGCTTGTGCGGCTGGGATTGCCGTGTTGGATGTGATCAAGGACGAGCAACTGGTGGAAAATGCCGATCGTGTCGGTGGGTATCTGATGGAGCGATTAAAAGTTTTGAACGGGGTGATTGAAGTTCGGGGAAAGGGATTGATGGTTGGGGTGGATATTGATATTCCTCATTCGATTTTCCGTCGTCGTTTGCTGGCGAATCAACACGTGATCACGGGAAATAGCGGGAAAAACACCTTGCGTTTATTGCCCCCGTTGTGTATTACCCGGGAGGAAGTTGATGAGTTTGTCGCTCGGTTTAAACAAGTAATGAATTAACAGATGAAATGTAAAGTCATAAAAATCGGGGGTGCTTTGATCGAGGATGCGGGACTGTTGAATCGGTTGTGCCGGAAGTTTGCATCGATGACTTCCCCTTTCGTTATTGTGCATGGTGGTGGGACTTTTGCCGGGCAGTTCGCGGAAAGATTGGGGATTCCCCGCAAAATGATTGATGGGAGACGGGTGACCGATCGGGAGACTCTGGAAGTCACGGTGATGGTTTATGCCGGGTGGATCAACAAAACGCTGGTTGCTCGTCTGCAGGCTTTGGGAGTGAATGCTTGTGGACTTTCCGGGTGCGACCTGAATCTGGTGCAAGCCGATCGGCGGGAAGGGCAGAGTATTGATTGGGGATATGTGGGGGATGTCCGACTGGTGCGTATGGGGGGGCTAGAATTATTGTTACAAGCCGGGGTGGTACCTGTTATTTCTCCGATCACGCATGACGGGAAAGGGGTGTTGTTGAATTCGAATGCAGACGGGATTGCGGCGGCGGTGGCGGAGACGCTGGGGATGTGCTATGACGTGGAGTTGATCTATTGTTTTGATAAAAAGGGGGTGTTGACGGATGTCGGGGATGAAGGTTCCGTGATTCCTTGTCTTACTCCGTCTTTGTATGAAAAATATAAACAAAGCGGGATGATTCATTCCGGCATGATCCCCAAGTTGGATAACGCTTTTAAATCTGTTTCTAACGGGGTGCAGGCGGTTCGGTTGATTCATCCGGATGATTTGGGCCAACCGGATGCGGGAACTAGGATAATATTGGAAAAACAATGGATGCGAGTGGAGCAATAGAACTTTTAAAACAAATTATATCCATCCCTTCTTTCAGTAAGGAAGAGGATAAGGTGGCTGATTTGATTGCCGATGTGTTGAAAAGATATAGGTTCGACGTGCATCGCAAAGGTAATAACGTGTGGAGTCGTTCAAAGAATTTCGATGACGCGAAGCCCACGTTATTACTCGATGCACACTTGGATACCGTGCGTCCTAACGGAACTTGGGATAGTGATCCTTTTACGCCGATTGTGAAGGAGGGAAAGTTATTTGGTTTGGGAAGTAATGACACGGGGGGAAGTCTTGTCTCGATGCTGGCAGTTTTTGTTGAATTGGCATCCGAGAGTTTGCCGTGTAATCTGATATTCTTGGCATCCGCGGAAGAGGAGAATACGGGAAGTGGCGGGATTCAAAGCGTGTTTCCGGAATTTGGTCGGGTTGATTTTGCTCTTGTGGGAGAGCCTACGGGAATGTGTCCGGCGATAGCGGAAAAGGGGTTGATGGTGTTAGATTGTTACGCTCGGGGAAAAGCGGGACACGCTGCAAGGGAGGAAGGGGTGAATGCCATTTATGAGGCAATGGAAGATATACATTGGTTTCGTACTTATCGGTTCGAAAGGATTTCGGAATTATTAGGGCCAGTGAAAATGAGCGTAACGGGGATCGAGGCGGGAACCTTGCATAACATGGTTCCTGCAACTTGTCATTTCATGGTGGATATACGGGTAAATGAACTTTACACAAACCAGGAAATATTTGATACGATCCGTGATCACGTGAAATGCGATATGATCCCTCGCTCTTTTTCACTGAACTCATCTTCTGTTTCGCTTTCTCACCCGATGGTGAAACGATGCATCGAGTTGGGGTTATCTCCTTACGGTTCCCCGACGACATCGAATCAGGCGGTGATTCCATGCCCCTCTCTGAAAATAGGACCCGGGGACAGCGCTCGCTCGCACACGGCAAATGAATACATTTGTTTGGAAGAGATCCGGGAGGGGATTGAATTGTTTAAATCTATAATTCAATATTTTGAATTATAGATTTAAACAAGCTAAAAGTTAAAAACTACCCCCTCTGGCTCCCCCTTACACAGGGGGAGGATGCGCTGCATTGGGATATTGTGGTGGTTTCTTGCGTTCGTTTCTCCCCCTTGAAAAGGGGGAGTTAGAGGGGGTGGTTGAAGAGATAAAAGCTAAAAACTAAAAGATAAGAGCTACAAGTTAAAAGTAGAAAATCAAAAGGCGTTGGCTTTGTACGGCTGGAATCTAAAATTTAAAATCTAAAATAGAATGAAGCTTTGGGATAAAGGATATGATATAGATGGTTTTACGGAATCATTTACAATAGGGAAAGACCGGGAGCTAGATGTTATGCTGGCGGGGGCCGATGTCATTGGGAATTTGGCTCACTTGAAAATGTTACATGCTGTGGGCTTGGTGAACGGGGAGGAATATAAATCTTTACAACGAGCATTGGTTGATATTTACGGGATGGTGGAAAGAGGCGAGTTCGTGATAGAAGAGGGAATTGAAGATGTACATTCTCAGATTGAGTTATTGTTGGTGCGGGAATGTGGGGATGCGGGGAAAAAGATTCACACGGGACGTTCTCGGAATGATCAAGTGTTACTTGATTTGAAATTATTTACCCGAGAGGCAATATTCGAGACGTTGGAACATATAGAACGTTTGTTTGATTTGTTGATACGGCGGGCAGAGGAGAATAAAGATGTGTTGATTCCCGGTTACACGCATTTGCAGGTGGCCATGCCTTCTTCTTTCGGCTTGTGGTTTGGTGCTTATGCCGAATCGCTTGCTGACGATTTGTTGGCGTTAAAGGCGGCTTACGATATGGTGAACACGAATCCTCTTGGTTCCGGGGCAGGTTATGGCTCGTCGATTGCTTTGAACCGGCAAATGACGACTGATTTGCTCGGATTTTCAAGTTTGGCTTATAACGTGGTTTATGCCCAGATGCAAAGAGGAAAGATGGAAAAGAACGTGTTATTCGGGTTGGCTGCCGTGGCGACGACTTTGGGACGTTTGGCTGCTGATGTTTGTCTTTTTGCTTGTAATAATTTCGGGTTTGTACATTTGCCGGATAAGTACACAACAGGGTCCAGTATCATGCCGCACAAGAAGAACCCGGATATATTCGAGTTAATCCGAGCGAAATGTAATCACTTGCAGTCGCTTCCCATGCAAATGGCTATGATCTGTACAAACCTGACTTCCGGGTATTTTCGGGATATGCAATTGACCAAGGAGTTGTTTTTACCCGCTTTTCAAGAGTTGAACGATTCCCTTTTTATGGCTCATCTCGTGTTACAGGAAATGGAAGTGAAACGGGATGTTTTATGCGATTCCCGTTATGCCTATATTTTTTCCGTGGAGGATGTGAATGAACGAGTAATGGCCGGGATTCCATTCCGGGAGGCTTACCGGGAAATTGGTATGCAAATTCAAGAGGGGCATTACCGTGATGGGTTACGGGAGATTCATCATACACACGAGGGAAGCATGGGTAACCTTTGTCTGCCGGAGATTAAAGATAAATTCGAGCAAAGAGTATCTGGCTGGGATATTACTACGGTTCGTGAGGCGGTAGAAGACCTGTTGGGGAACAGGTAATCTACATTTTGGGAACAGGTTGTAGGGATTTTTTCCACACTTGTTCTACATCTTTCCACATACTTATTCTTTCAATGTTGTTGTGCAAGTAATTGATATACATAACTATGTTTCGCAATTACGATTTCTGTTCAGCGATGGCATACAATTCTCTATACTATAAGCAAATGGTTGAATGATTAAAATTGATTGGTTATGGGAATTTGTATATTTTTTATCGTAATGGCTATTTCGGGACTTTTGTTACCGCATTTTTTAGCAGAACCTGAAATGAAGTAGAGTGAACCTAATCATCTTGATGATAGACAATTATTAATATAAACACGACGGATATACGTCAATATCCGTTAGTAAGAGCGGGAGTTTTATTCGTGTAGTTGGAGGTTTGAGGAGATTTATTACATTTGTTTCTAGCAGGTATCTCTTTTTTAGAGGGTTACCTGCTTTCTTTTCCTAAATTCCGTTAAAAACTTTTTTGTTTAGTCGATTAAGGCTATTTTCGTGTTAGAAATAAATCGACTTATGGCAAAGATTTTAATCGTGGATGACGATACAACATTTTGTATCATGTTGAGAAAATGGTTGGAAAAACGTGGATTTGAGGTAGATACTGCTTTTTCCTACAAAGACGCTGTAAAACAATTGGATAAAGCAGGATTTGATCTCGTGTTGACGGATTTGCGTTTGCCGGATAAGGATGGGATTGATTTGCTCCGGGTGATCAAGGAAAAAACACCGGAAACACAGGTACTTCTAATGACGGGGTATGCCGATATACAGACTGCGGTTACAGCGATTAAACTGGGAGCTTTTGACTACGTGGCTAAGCCTGTTATCCCGGATGAGATTCTTAAAAAGTTACAGGAGGCTTTGAAGTTGGAGGCTGGTCCTGTTGCCAAGTCTATTCCTGCGAAAGCGAAAACGACGAGCTTTTCTTATATAAAAGGAGTGAGCGAGGGTGCCGACCGGCAATATGAATATATTCATCTGGTAGGGCCTACCACGATGACGGTTTTGATTAACGGGGAGAGTGGTACGGGTAAAGAGTATATCGCTCGCCTGATTCACTCGATGAGTAACCGGAAGGACGGGCCTTTCGTGGCGGTTGATTGCGGGGCAATACCGAAAGACCTTGCCGCGAGTGAGTTTTTCGGGCATATTAAGGGGTCTTTCACGGGTGCCGTTACCGATAAACAGGGGTATTTCGTGACCGCATCGGGGGGGACTATTTTCTTGGATGAGATTGGTAATTTGCCTTATGACGTGCAAGTCCAGTTGTTGCGCGCACTTGAAGAGCGTAAAGTACATCCCGTGGGCGGGAATGTTGATATTCCTTTTGATGTTCGTATTATTTCAGCCACGAATGAGAATCTCAAAGAGGCCGTCGCAAGTGGTCGTTTCCGGGAGGATTTGTATCATCGTTTGAATGAATTTTCCATTCAGGCATTGCCCCTTCGGGAGAGAAAAGAGGATATTCTGATTTTTGCCAATCATTTCTTGGATAAGGCGAACGAGGAGCTGGGGAAACAAGTGGCTGGGTTTGATGAGGAGGTGATGCGTATTTTTAGAACTTACTCGTGGCCGGGGAATTTGCGGGAAATGCGTAATATCGTGAAACGGGCGACGTTGCTGTGTATGGGGAGTTTGATCTCCAAGACCTGTTTGCCCCCGGAGTTGGAGCAAAAACCCGTGGAGCCTGAAAAGACATCTACAACACGGCGAGAGATGGAAATTGAACTGATCAAGGATGCCATGCAGAAATGCCGGAATAACAAGAGCGAGGCTGCCCGGATGCTCCAGATAGACAGGAAAACATTGTATAATAAATTAAAAAGTTTCGGTCTGGAGGACTTATGAGATATTTTGAGAGATTATTGGCGTGTTTCTTTTTCCAGTAATTGGAGAACATCGTTTCCTTCTTGTAGGATCTTTTCAATATTCTCTCTTATTTTATTTTCCTCTGTATCCAATGGCATTTTTTCCAAGAAAAGCAACGAGGGAATGACATCGTTAATTGCTAGTTGCTTGAACATGGGTAGCATTTTGTGTGCTAACTTGGCAATCTGTTCCGTTTCGTGTGATTCCAGATGTTGGGCTAATAGCTGGAAATTGGTCTTGCAATCCGATATAAAAGACCCGATAATTTGATTGGCGGCATCTTTGTCATTGTCGGCAAAGACCATGATCATGTCTAAATTGTAAGGGGCGTTTTTATCAGAGGTTTGTGTTGTCGGCTGTTTGGTTTCTATCGCACATCCTAACAGGTCGTTTACCCTGCTATATAGTTGTTCCGGGGTATACGGTTTATTTAGATAAGCTGAAAAGCCGGCTTCTTGATACTCTTTTTCGTGCATATCGTCACGGGCAGACAGAGCAATTACCGGAAGGCTTTTTATTTGTTGGTTTTGGGATTCACGGATTTGTTGCACGAGTTCGAACCCGTCCATTTCCGGCATCTGGATGTCGGATAAAACAATGTTGTAATTCCCTTTTTCCAAACGGGATAGCGCCTCTTGAGGGTGCGTACACGTGTCACACTGGATGCCTGCTTTTCGGAGTAATTCTGTCGTGACGGTCAATTGAAGAATGTCATCATCGACGATAAAGGCTTTCATCCCTTCATGCCTAACCGGGGGTGAAGAGGGTGTTTCTGTCGGTTGGGATTCCTGTGATGTGGCCTTTATCAACGGGAATTTAACCGTGAAGGTACTTCCCTCGCCTTTTTTACTTTCGAGGGTTAATTCACCATCAAGTAAATGGACGAGTTGTAATGTGATTGTTAAGCCAAGACCTGTACCTTCGGCCCCGTTGTTGTGCTGCGGGGTTAGGCGGGTGAATTCTTTAAATATCAATTCTTGTTCTTCTTTCGTCATTCCCGGTCCGGAGTCTTTGATTACAATGATAAACTGGTCGTCTTTTGTACCGGAAATAAAGGCGGATAAAGAAACTTTTCCTTCCCGGGTATATTTTATGGCGTTCGATAGGATGTTAACCACGATTTGGCGAACTTTCATGGAATCCCCGAGGTAAAGTCCGTTCAGGGCATTGCTAATATCGCTTTTCAATTCCAGACTCTTTTGTGCCGCTAGGGGAAGGAAACTATCCGCCGTCTCCTGTAACAGGCGTCCCGGGTTATATGGAACCGTGTTGATTTCCATTTTGTTGGATTCCAATTTGGAGAAATCAAGCATATTGTTGGCAAGATGCAGGATATGTTCGGCAGACCCCTTCATGTTTTTGAGAAAATAGTGCTGTCGCTCTTCCAGTTGGGTGTTATTTATTAGTTCAATGTACCCGATGATGGAGCTTAGAGGGGATTTTATGTCGTGAGTGACAGTCAGCATGAGTTTCTCCCGGTTATGTAGTAACCGTTCCGTGTATGTTTTTGCTGCTTCCAGTTCCCGCCTGTATCGTTGACTTTGCGTGATGTCATTGATAATAAGAACGACGAAGAAGACCACCAGCACACAAGCGATGATCGCGATCCAGGATATAGTTCTGGTGAGATGATGCGTCGTGATTTGCTGTTGTTCTAAGCGTATCATCGTGTTTTCGAGTTCTTCTTTTTCAAGGTCTTTCAGTACTCGCTTGAGGCGTTCCGTGATGTGTTGACCACTCTGGATAACGATTCCCTCTCGCCGGGAGACTTCCGCGTCGATCTCTTCCTTTTGCTGCTGGTACTGGCTCCATGAATCCCGAATCACGTTCATTAATGTGTCCGTGTTGTTGTTCGTCGAGACCATACTGAGCGTGTCAACGATGCGATGGAGGGTCGTATCGACTTTTAGGATGGAATCTCTTTTTGTTCGGAATAATCCTTTTCTTTCCCGGATGATATAGTTACTGTCAATAACGGTAATAATCTTTTCCCGGAGATCGGGGATGACATCTGCCGAATCTTTGAGCGTACCTATTTTTTCAATTGTTTTGTTATAGAAATCTTCGGGTATATAGTATTTTTTGACGTAATACAGGTCTTTCAAATTCTCGATACGTTTGCCTAAAAGCGTATTTATCGTGTCTATTCGCAGGTTCTGTTCTGAGCTTATGGATAGATTTTTCAAGGTATCCATATTATCCTTGATGTCCTCTATCAATTTCATATACGTGTCAAAATTCTTCTGTGTCCCCGTTTGGGAAAAAGCGATTCCGGTATTTTCTGCCTCGTATAGTTTGGTGAGCGTGTTACTTATGATGAATAGTTTTTGTTGCATGACGATTTCATCATTCCCTTTTTGGGTTAAGGCAATAGTTTGTTTGTAGATAAAGACAATTGCAATTGCTCCTAACAAGAGAATTAGGATATATCCCGTGATGAGTTTGAGCTTGGTAAATTTGAAAGGTCTTTGCATAGCGAACAGATTTATAGCAAATGTATAAAAAAATAGTCAACCAATTAATAAGGTTGACTATTTTAGACGTGCCGATGTACTACTCTTTAAAGTTCGTTTTTGTAAAATGAATAAGTCTCTTCTATAATTTCTGGTGTTGCGGCATCCAATTGATATAAAATCTCCCGGCAAAATTCCAAAGGAGCATTACCGTTAGCCGTTACGATGTTATTGTCTCTTACGGCTTGATCGTTTATGTAATTAGCTTCACCCGTGTACTGGGTACCCGCATATTGTTTGAGGTAATCCAGTGTGTTACTTGTATGTTTCACATGGTTGAGGAAGCCATGCATTCCTAGATACACGGAGGCATTGCAGATTCCGGCAACCAGTTTGTTTTCTGCGATTGCTTTCTTCACTAATGATGCGATGGGGTTCGCCTCGGGCAAAAACCAGTTCATACCGCCGATGAGTATAAGTCCTGCATAGTCATTCGGCAGGTCATTAATATCGTAATCCGGCAATACCCTGAACCCGCCTATCGAGCTGATGGGATCTTTGGATAGAGATAACGTTTTCACCTTGTATTTAATCGGACATCCCGGTTTGACCCCCATATTTAGACAGGTGGAGATATAAGCACCTTCCCAGTCTGCAAAATTGTTTAGCAGTACAAAAATCACTTCTTTTTTATCCATTCTTTTAATATTTGGTTTATTCTATTTGCCAGATCGAAATCTAATATCATCTGTATTCTTTCTACAAATATAGGGAAAAACAAGAGTAGTTCGTTATTTGGATGCAGATTGGGGCATGGCAAAAAAGAACCCTCTATAACATTTTATGTTTTAGAGGGTTGTGTAGTAAAGTGGTGATCCCCACGGGACTATATTGACTGATATTCATGTAGTTACGTGTGCATCTAATTACATTGTTTTTAATAAATTGGTTGAAAATTCAAAAGAAGAAAGATAGCAAAAAATGTAATGAAATACACCTATTCTTGGCCACAGGCTTGGCCACAGATTTTTGTACCGTTTTTTTATCGTAACAATTCTATTAATTTTGTTGTGGAACATTGAGTAACGAGTGTATGGAAATGGGAATATTCGATTTGCACAGGCCTAAAGGGGAATATAGTCTAATCCGTTTTCGTTTTCCCGTGGGAGGAAAGTGGATTGCTTATTATTTACCAAAGGAATATAAGGTAAAGCCTGCACATTGGGATCATGAGGCTAAATGTGCGATTTGTGACGCTAGGAGAAACGGGGATATAAAGGGTGATCCAAGGCTAAAAACACACTTAAATAACGTGAATACAGAAATTATTAGCACGAGGAACACGCTAATAGATATTTTACAAGAATATCAACGGAAGAAAATAAAACCTGTTCCAGTAGAAGTTCGTGCGCAGTTAAGCGAGCGGATGGGAAAACGTGTTTTGACGGCTCAAAACCCGTTCTTTTTAGATTTCGTGGAAGATTATATAAGCAACAATGTTGATTTGCAGGAGCAAACCAAGAAACAACAGGAGAGTGCAAAAAACGTGATAGAAAGGTATTCTAAAGTGATAAACAAGAAATTGAGGTTTGAAGATATTACCGTTGATTTTAGGAACGATTTTGTCAAGTACTTGAAAACAACCAAGCACGAGAAGGGGGATTATTATAAACCTAACACGATAGCCCGGATTTTCAAGAACATAAAAACGTGGATGGGTGCGGCCTATGACAAGGGATTAACGAGCAACAACGATTTCAAGAAAAAAGCCTTCGGGGTACAAAAAGAAGAGGTGGACACGGTCTACTTGAAAGCCCCCGAGATCGAGCAAATGTATAATACCGATCTTTCCGGCTCCCCGAGGTTAGAAAAAATTAGAGACGTGTTTATCATCATGTGCTGCACGGGTGTCCGCTATTCTGATTACTTGCTTTTAAAAAAGGAAAACATTTTGCCCTCCGGACTTATCCGGATCACCACGAAGAAAACTAAAACCCCGGTCGAGATACCCATGCACGATTGGGTGCGTGAGATAATGAAGAAATACAACGGGGAATTCCCCCCGGCTCCCAGTAATCAAAAATTTAATGACTACATGAGCGAAATTGTTATAAAGTCCGGGTTAGAACGTGACGTTGTTATTACCGAGACACGGGGAACCATGACACGTAATAAGACTACGAAATTAAGCTCTCTAGTGACAGCGCACACCGCCCGTAGATCATGCGCAACGAATATGTTTTTAGCCGGGGTTCCCACGTTATCCATAATGAAAATAACTGGGCATAAATCCGAAAAGGTATTTTTAAAATACATTCGTATTACACAGGAAGAAAATGCGTTGAAATTAAGGGATCACTCGTTTTATAAAACCAAAAAGGCAAATTAGCGGGTTATGGAGGTGTACAACATAGACGAGATGATTGACAAGTTGAAACAATATCAAACGTGGCACGGTTTAAAATACTTGTCAAGAGATTCCGTGCAGAGAATTATAGAAGACACAGCACAAGATGTTCCCTACTCCCCGGAAATTCCCCAAAGCATTAAAAGCTTAGAAAAACACGTGATAAATGCCAAAGAAAGCAGGCTTTCTAAAATAAAACTAGCAAAGGCGTTAAACGTGAGCAGGTCTACCCTGTACAAGTGGATTGACAACGGTATCCTTTCCTCGATTGACACACACGATATTTTAACAAATTTGAAAGAGATTGAAGTAAAGAACGGAACCCGTGCACAATTAGAAAAAATAGTACATCATATTTCAAACGTTATTTTAAACGGGGGAGGGAATAACAAGATAGGGGCGCAAAACTGCAAGGAGTTACTAGGAATCGAGCCTTCGGTTTTGAAAAAATTGTACAGGGGGAGATACATTACTAGTAAAACTCTGCAAGGAATATATGCGGAATTACAGTATTATTGCGCAAAATCATAACCTTGGTTTTATAACTAGTTACGCAAATGTCCGGCAACAATCTACAAGTACAAGGCTACGGACATTTTGCCCATATATCAGACTAACAACATAATGCCGTTTGCCTTGATTTAACCTTGGTTTTATAACTAGTTACGCAAATGTCCGGCAATGTTCTAAAATGGTATTAATTAGGTTGTTATATCGTATCTTTGTAAATGTAATTACACTTTAGTTGTAGGCCTACAATAAAAAAACGATTCACGAACAACTAAAAGCAAGTAATTATGGAAAAGAACGTGATTTTGCAACAATGTAGCGTTAACGAGTTGGCGCAGGTAGTAACCGAGACCGTCATGGAGCGAATGGGGGATATTTTGCCCGTTCTGAAACCGAGGGAACCGGAGAAATATTTAACCCGTGTCGAGGTGTGCAAGTTGTTTCACATCTCGCTAAAAACCTTGTACACCCGTGAGGCGAGAAAAGAAATTATAGCCTATAAAATAGGGGGAAGGAAGTTATACAAGGCCTCCGAGATAGAGCAATTCCTTGTGAAAGTAAACAAGTAAGGGGGCGTGTCATGGACGAGGTAAAAGAAAGGACGGGAGAAAACCCCCGCCCGGAACCATCAAGTAACGGCCCTCTAGCCGATAGCACAAAGATACGTAAAAAAATCAAGGCAACGAAAACACAGGTCGAGAGTTTCAGACAAATAAAGCCATTCCGGGAGAACGAGCGATCCCGGGTTTTACGGGTCATGGAAGGGTTGGAGCATGATGTATGCAGGCAAGAAATTGTAATATTGTCCGGTCTCCCTATAAACCATGTAACGAGGGTTACAAGGGATTTGCTAGATGCGGGAATGATCCGGGTTACACGGTTGGCTAAAAGTCCCCTAACGGGTCGTTTAGTGGGAATGTTGGCGGTAATGGATAAAGAGAAGGAATAAATGATAGACGGGATAAACACGTATATCCCGTGTGCGTTGGCTTGTAATTATCCCGGTTATAAACACGGGGTACGTTACGGGTACAAGGAACGCAACATGAACGTTGCCATTTCCCCGGTGGATGATGAACACGTGAAAGTTAGCGTTAGGGGCAGCTTGCACAAGTATTTTAACGGTGGCAAGCATAACGCTAACGACTTCACACCGGGCATGGCTAGGATCGCCATGCGTGATTTATTCGGGGTTCTACGGCTAAACCCCGACGTGATGAGGTTGGGGGGATTCGAGTTCGGGGTAAACGTTCCCCTTCCCTTCTCTCCCGATCGGTTTATAAACGCTATCGTGGCCTATAATCCCGGTGAACGTGTCCCGATCAAGACCCCGGACGTTAAAAATAAAATCGGGGTGGTCTTCGAGTACGGGGACTATGACGTGAAGGTATACAACAAGAGCACGGAATCCGGGGAACCTTATCACGACATGAATATTTTACGTGTCGAGATAAGGATAAAAAGGCGGAAGATCGTTAAAAACGTCCGTTTGGAATCCGTTAGCGATTTGTTGGAACCCGTGGCATGGAAGGAGTTCATTAAATGGTTGCGTCCCGTTGTCGATCGGTTATTGATCTACGAGCATGGAACGGTAGATGATTCCGGTTTTTCACCGTTGAAAAAGCGATTATTCCGTGACGGGACAACCCTAAATTATTGGAACCTGTGCCGCATGGATCATTCCCGGCAAACGTACCGTAACAGGATGAAAAGTTTTGAAAACCTCATCGGTAAACATTCCACCTCATCACTAAAAGAGCGGGTAAATTCTTTATTGCAGGCTAAATTAGACGAGATCGAGACCATGATAGAGAACGACGTGTTAAATGAAGAGGAAACGCCTAAAACGGCTTGTTTACCGGGTCATTCCCGCCCGGTGGTAACGTTACCCACTAGAGTACGGGGAAGTTTCACGGGTGGCGATAAGGTTGAAAACGTCAAGGTTTGCCCGGTAACGGGTTTAGACATCAGTATGCAGAGGAAAGAAAGCCGCTTTCTAGGGATCACGGGTATAAAGTTCTACATGAAACACGATCCCCCGGTACGTGATGAATTGTTTAACCGCTTGTCTCCCCGGTGGGGAAACGCACCGTTAGACAGGCAAATAAAAGAGATCGCACATTCTATAAGAAACGAGTACCACAACCCGAGGAACAACGCTAAACGGGCTTTAACGAGGGCGTGGGGTTCCGGTTCCGGGTTAGAGATTGGAAAGGTTTTACCGGGTCAAGAGATAGACGAGGGTTCCCCGTGAGGCGCCCACAATTCCGTGGAGGTCGAAACCGTTGATGCCGGGGCGTTATTTTATCAAGGTCCAGTTTTGGACGCTGGTACGGTTGTGTAGAAAGAACACGTGTGTAACACGATCGTCTCAAGGGGGTAATTTAAAGTGACACCCTTTGTTCCATGTTGCGGGTGTAAATAAATTAACGGGCGCAAGTTTACGCCCGTTAATAGATTCTACTAGTAGATTCCGGTAGCAAGAGTGTTCAACCTCATCGGGGAATAACCCGGTTTTCTTGTATTCAACCGATCCGCATCTGGTCTTGTTTACCGTGTATACTAACAAAAACACGGTGCGTGTTACTTGTTCACAAGGTCGTTGAGTTGTTGCAAATCCTCTCTCGATTGTATTTTGTAGATCGTGCCCCGGTATTCAACAAAACCGTTTATTTCCCCGGTTGTCGTGGCCGTGAAGAGTTCCCATACTTGCACGTCTAGGGCGGTGGCGATCTTTTGCAGGGTTTCCATTGTCGGGTTTCCGTTAATTGTTTTAGTTAGATTTACCCGTGCAATCCCAAGTTTATCCGCAAATTCTTGCATTGTGAACCCTTTCGACTTTATTAATTCTTTTATTCGCAATTCCATGGTGTAGTATTTTAATATTGGGACAAATATAGATAAAATATATTTTGTTGCATCTTTTACCTAGAAAAGATATATCAAATGATATTAAACACTTGGATTTTGTTATATTATGATATACATTTGCGATGTAAAAGATATAACAAAGTATACAATCAATGAAAACACGATTTACCCAATACGGAAAGAAAGAAATAATGTTAGTGGCTCATGCGGTTGTCAAACGTCACAAACAATCTATCGGGGATTCTTTAAGAGATGCGTGGCAGTGGTTTAAATCCGGTTCCCGGAGCTTTACCGGGTATCTACGAATGACTATCAAAAACAAGCGTCTAACGGCTTTAAAGGGCATGAACGTGAGAAATACAATACTAGGTCAGCCCGAGGAAACGGGGCCACTTGCAGCCCACTTGGGTGGTTATGGAGTGAATTATATAATATTCTATTTGTATAACAATTAAATTAAAAATTATGATGAAAGAGAACGAGAACGGGCAAATAGACCCGAAAGAAAGAGTTTACAAGGTGGTGAAAACGTTCTACGAGAACGAGGGTTTAAAAACGGTAGAAAAGCATTTAATGGATGTTATCACGTCCACGGACGAGTGGATAAACAGGTGCCCGCAGCAAAAAATAGCGGAACGAATTTGCGCCTTGTGCGAGTTGTATCAGTTCGTGCAAGAGCTGGGGGAATGCGTGAACGAGAGAGAAGAGGCAGACAACGGGGTATATGTAGAATAATTCATGAATAATATTTAATGTCATGGGAAAAGGGTTAAGTAATAAACAGGTGGCGCAATTAATTAATATATCATCAAATTTGCAAAAATCGATCGGGTTTCCGGTGAATGATGATGTAGTGTTTATCGTGTTAGTTCGTATTTGTAGGGACTATATTAGCCCCTCGTTATATCCTTTAATACAAGGGGAAGACCGGGATAAATGGTTTTTGGATCGACTGAATAGATTCCGATCACGGTATTTCGGGCGAATATGATAGAATTGAAAATAACGTGAGCGGGTAGCCAAGGGGTTCCCCGCTTTTATCCGTTAATAGGTTATATTAGCAAATAATCCCCGAACATTCGAGGGAATTACTTGAGAGCGGCAACGTTTCATCAATTCTTTTTGCTCTCCCGTGGAAAAAAATTGTCACATTACAGGCTTTTGCAAGGGGGGGGGTTCAATCCAACCCTTTCTATTTGCCCGTGTACGGTCAATAAAAGTTTGTCAGATTACACGCTTTCCAGACGTGCAAGTTTAGTTATATCAAAATGATTTTTTTGTCACATTACGGTGTAGATAAGGGCGTGATGTGACAAATATTTGAAACGTGGCGATGAGGTACTAGGTCAGTCGGAAATTTGATCGACCTATATTCATTGAGGGGAACAAGTGAATAAAAAAGTTTTTTGTTTTAGGGTTTCGCAATCGTTCGTGGGGTATATCTCCCGGATCATGAAAACGAGCCGAACGGGAATTTCCGTCCGGCTCGTTGCCGTTTCTGTGACATTACAAAACGATCGAGTCCGGGACGGTCTACCCCGGTAGCAGTTCCATAATTTTATGGAGCTGTTAGGCCCTACTCTATGCAGAGCGATAAATATTTGGCCTTTGTTCCCTGTTTGCTTGATAAAATTATCAAGGAATAACCGTGGCAAAACAAGAATATCCGGTAATGAAGGTAAGGAAAGAAAGAGTTTCCTGCATGAATGGTTATTAAAGAAACAATTTTATGACCATTGATAAATGGAGATAAAAAAAGGTTTTTGATAATATCGTTAGTTGTATTAAACAATTGATAATCAGATAAGGGTAGGGGGTAAAAAAACTTTGGCACCCTGTTTGCTAAGACCCCATTCCAGCCTTCCGTGCGCACGTGCAAAATTTGAAATTTTTCGAGTTACGAGGTACGGGGATATAATTACACCCGGAAACATCGTTTTTCCTGTTTTGATTAATTAATCAAATAGAGTAAACCGGATCGGGATAATTTACCGGGAAAAGTGAAAAATAGCACAAACGTTTTTTATTTAGTCCAAATATAAATTAACGTGTCGTGCAATTTTTTTTTTCAACAAGGATTCCCGAATAAAAAAACAGGAACATTTAAGGATAAAATTTACGTTGGATAATATCCATTTTTGGCCACAGGCTTGGCCACAACAAAGAAAAACCCGCTATAACGTTTTGTGTTTTAGCGGGTTATGTGATAAAGTGGTGATCCCCACGGGACTCGAACCCATATCAAAGGAACCGGAATCCTTCATTCTATCCATTGAACTAGGGGACCATATTATCCGATTGCAAAGCTAATCAAATTTTTAAAAAAAGGGAGCAAATTGCTCCCTTTTTTAATGTATAATAGATAAACTATTTTACTTTTTTACGAGTAGCGTAGCTTATACGTAAAGAATTTGCTTTACGCAATTCTTGTTTTACGTCGGTTACGATACCCATTTTCGTAAACTGATCAACTTTTAAGTTATTCGTGATCATATTCCGTTCTTCCTCTTTACGAGTTTCTTGTTCAGCAGCAACGAAACTACTGATTTCATTTACGTTTGCCAGCTTATCATTCAACTGAATACGAGGTTCACTTCCGTAAGTAGCCACGTACTGGTCTTTCGGTTTTCCGATAAAGATGTTACTTACTAAAGATTTTTTCTCTAGTTTGCTAATCTCTTTTGCTTCGGGCATACCGTTATCAACCATCACGAGAACTTCTCGCATCGTGGTACTAACCATGAAGAAGAATAATAGCATGAACACAATGTCCGGTAGAGACGCTGTTGAAATTGCAGGGGTCTCTTTTCCGCCTTCTTTTCTAAATTTAGCCATTACCTCTTTCCTCCTTTCCCGATGTTTTTAGGTTCTGCCTCGGATATAGCGGTAGGAACAAGTTTTCTCACAGCATCCATTTGTTCTTCTGTAAGATCACTATATTTCTTACCCCATTTTTCCATGGCTTTCATATCCCTAATTTCATTATATGCTGCTGTCAGTTCATCTTGAACGGCAATGTACATTTTGTATGAAGTTCCCCGGTCACTTTGAAGAGAGATAATTCCTCTTGAAACTTCGGCTTGTCCAAAGAAAGGAATTTCCTTAACAACTTTACTCGGTAAATCTTCTCTGTTTTGCGGGTTCAAAATAAACTCTTTAGCCTTTTCCTTCAGGTTCTCAATTTGCATCAGTTCCCCGTTCACAGCCAACAAATCGTTCTTGTTTACCAATACCTGTAATATATTACGTTTGGCAACAGGAGGTGCAATCACCTGATCTGGTGGCGGCATCGGTGGTAACCGTCTGAATAATCCCGAATCCACATCCATCGTTGTTGTCATCAAGAAGAATGTCAACAGCAAAAATGCGATATCCGCGGTGGAGGAGGCATTAATTTCTGGTGTTTTTTTTCTTGCCATAATCTCTTTTTTATCCTTCAGGAAAATTATCTAACGCGTCTAATAATTTCTGTAACAACAATAGCACCAATAGCTCCTATTCCCAAGAAATAAGTCGTGATTAGGATGGTGTCAGTGAATTTTAAAGTTCCCGGAACGTTGTCCGCACCGCTATATCCCGGAATATTCATGATAGTTCCGTCAGACATCGAGTAAGCGATTAACACGAGGAGAATGATCCCTGCAAGGGCAATAAAGCTCTTCATCGCTTCCTTTGGTCTGGTGAATAATCTAGCAACCGGGAATATTAACGCTGCAACAATGGCAACGCCAAATAAAAGATATGACCACCATAGTAGTTGTTCCGTGTATACCGGGGTGGAATATTGTGAGTTTGGAAGTTCGCCTCCAAAATAAAATAACCCCAATAACACGATCGTAACGACGAACATTACGATGGTCATGATGTTTAATATTTTGTTTATTTTCTGCATGGTTTAGTGTTTTTGATTGTATTTGACAAGAATGTCTAATAAAGTTACGGAAGCGTCTTCCATGTCATTAACAATACTTTCAATCTTAGCAATACAGTAGTTGTAGAATACTTGAAGAATCATGGCTACGATCAAACCACCCACGGTCGTGATCAATGCAACCTTGATACCTCCAGCCACCAATGACGGTTGGATATCTCCTGCTGCTTGAATCTTATCGAAGGCGTCGATCATACCGATTACAGTTCCCAAGAATCCTAACATCGGGGCTAATCCAATAAACAAACTAATCCAAGACATTCCTTTTTCCAAAAGTCCCATTTGAACAGAACCGTATGATACAACTGATTTTTCAACCATGTCAATCCCTTGATCATAGCGGCATAATCCTTGATAGAAAATACTTGCAATGGGGCCTCTTGTGTTACGGCAAACTTCTTTTGCAGCTTCAACTCCACCGTTGTTTAATGCATCTTCAACACTTACAATTAATTTCTTTGTGTTGGTAGAAGCCAAGTTCAAGTAAATAACTCTTTCGATAGCGATAGCCAAACCGAAGATCAAACACAAGATAACGAAACTCATGAAGGCAGCACCTCCCTCGATGAATTTTTGTTTCAAGGCAGCGTGGAAAGAAGTACTTTCGATTTGTGATTCGTCTTCTAACACGGTAGGATCTGTAGTTTCCTCTTCTTCTTGATAAGTTTCAGTGGTCTCTGTTTGAGTCGTTTCATTCTCTTGAGCCATTAGCATAGATGATGCTCCAATAGTAAGCATTCCTAAAACTGCTATTAGTGCAAATAATTTTCTCATGATCAATTTAACTGATTTTTAGTTTATTAATAATTAAAATTTAACTCTATAATGTCTATTTAAGCTGTTTCGTTCTCGTTTTACACCGTGTGCCGGTTAAAATCGGGCACCAAGGTATAAAAAAAATGTTAAAATCCAATATATTTGGGGGATATTTCTCCTTTCAAGCCGTTATTTAAATATTTTTTTATTTCGTTAGTGTCTTTATATTTGCCGAGTACGTACATCATTTTGCACACCGCCGCTTCGGTCGTTATGTCGTGCCCGCTGATCACCCCGGCGTTAAGTAGTTCTCTACTTGTTTCATACTTACCCATCTCCACGCTTCCACCCTGGCATTGGGTAACGTTATATATAAAAATCCCCTTGGATAGGACCTCCTTTACTTTGTTAAGAAAAACTTTATTCGTCGGAGCGTTACCGGATCCATAGGTTTCCAGTATAATTCCTTTTAAACCGGGGATGTCGGTCACGGCATCGATGACCTCCGGTCGCATACCCGGGAATATCTTTAATATAGCGATATTCGTGTCAACATCGCAGAATGCACTCACGGGTTCCGTTCTCGGAGTGTAATCGATTGCGCTGTAGTCGTAATGAATATGTATTCCGATATGAGCCAGTGCCGGGTAATTGTACGATTGGAACGCGTCGAAGCTCTCGGCGTTGATTTTTGTCGTCCGGTTGCCCCGGAATAGTTTATCCCCGAACAGGATGCAGACTTCCGGAACGATCGCTTTTTCCTGGTCGTAAGCGGCCGCAATCTCGATGGCGGCTATTAAATTCTCTTTCCCGTCTGTCCTGATTTTCCCAATCGGTAATTGTGAGCCCGTGAAAATGACGGGTTTTGTCAGGTTGTTCAGCATGAAACTTAGGGCCGAAGCCGAATAGGCCATCGTGTCCGTGCCGTGCAAGATGACGAATCCGCGATAGTTGTCGTAATTTTTAAGAATGATTTCGCAAAGATCTTTCCACAACTGGGGTTGTAAATCGGAAGAATCAATAATCTCCGGTAAAGTGTAACTATCAATCGTGAAGCCGAATTCTTTAATTTCCGGTACTTCACAAGCGATCTGGTCAAAATTGAACGGACACAACGCTCCGGTTTCGGGATCGTTTACCATTCCGATTGTTCCTCCGGTATATATGATTAATACGGGTTTGGTCATACGTACAAAGTT
>ENA-UEPG01000724-UEPG01000724.1-human-gut-metagenome-genome-assembly--contig:-NODE-724-length-30885-cov-10.011328_pt1 | contig 30885 bp, 32 predicted proteins | sample MGYA00242893_ERZ507902 | MGnify/ENA primary metagenome ERZ507902 (study PRJEB26167, sample SAMN06115491) | human gut metagenome | host: Homo sapiens | place: China:Gansu | collected 2015-04-23...
ATTCTTTGCTATAGCTTTTAATATCAAAAAGATGTGTGCTAAACTGATAAAAGAAGGAAAGCGGCTCATCAAAGCTGGTAAATTTATGTTTATTGGGCTATTGGTAACAAAGGACAATTGGAATATAGCAACTTGTTACCAAATGAATCAAAAAAACGCGGCATAGAAAAAAGAGAATATACCAGGACTATAAAATATGAAAAAGAGGGTGTGTCAGCATTTTGACACATCCCCATTTTATGAATTCAAGGCTTTTTGGACAACCTTGCAGTTCATTTAGAATTCAAACTTCTCCAGTTTCATTTCAGCTAATCCCTGAATGATACCTACATACTTGCCGAAATGAGGAGATTTCTCGTGAGCTGCCAATACTTCGGCATTCTGCCATGTTTCGCAAATCATGAAAACATCGTGACGGGTACTGCTTTCAAAAGTATCATAAGCAATACATCCTTTTTCTTTCAAAGAACAGGCAGTCAGCTCCTTGGCTGCTTTAATCGCTTCTTCGCGGTTTGTTTCGTTAACACGGACAAAAACATTTAATCTGATCATAGTCTTTTTATTTATATGATTAAAAGAATCACTTTCGCACAGTAATTAGCGGAAAGCCGAAGGCAAAGATACTATTTTAATTGATAGAAAGCACTTACTTGGTTTGTTCTGACGACAAAGATGATAATAACATATTCCAAGCCTTTGTTCCCATAAGATAAGGAAATTCTTGTGTTCGGATGATTTTTGCATTAACTTCCGGCAGTACGCAGTTGCCAATCCGGACATTAAGCAGACGTATAGTGAGGCTGTCATTCTCTATATTCTCCTGTAGTTTCCATACTGTTTCCTCTCCGCCTATTTCTTCAGTTGTCAGCACTCCCGTCTCATGCCATGCCAATGCACCTTGTGGAGAAACTGTGAACTCACTATCTTCATCAGATAGTTGAAAACCTGTTTTATTGCCATTCACTATGACAGAAACAAGATTTCCTTTGTCGGTAATTTCCATAGGAAGTTCAAGTGTTTTATTTTTGCCTTGAATGGTATATACAGGGTGTTTGTCCGATTCAATAGCCTGGATTTCTGACATAACTTTTGCCGCTTCTCTTTTTTCCCGGTGCTCTCTTATACGTTCGCCACGAGATTTGCATCTGAAGAGTAGTAACAGGCAGAGAAATAAAATGAATATTAGCGCAGAAACTAAGTACTCTTTACACTTTTCTCGGATTCTATTTGCGGTGGAAGAAGTTTTTCTCATTTTTGAATGTTTTTTAAAACATTCAAAAATACAAAAACTATCGGCTAACCAATCTTTCTCTGTCTGTTTTTTCAATTGTTTCAACAAAATAAATTGCTTAATCTTTTTTATTATTATCTTTGTCTTATTACGAATGGTTGAATAACACATTGTACTATAAAACTGGAGATATGAAAAAGTTGTTTTTATTGGCTTTTGCCTTGTTCGCATGGAATATCCTTGCCAATGCTCAGGAAAGTGACGAAAGATATGTTGAAGTGACCGGTTCTTCGGAGATAGAAGTCGTCCCGGATGAAATACATTTTCTGATTCAGATAAAGGAATATTGGGAAGAAGAATATACAGGTAAATCAAAGAAAGAGGAAGACTTCCGGACAAAAGTGCCATTGGCTATGATTGAGAAGGATTTGCGCCGGAGTTTGCGTAAAATAGGAATATCGGATGAGGCTATCCGTACGCAGGAAGTAGGGGACTATTGGCGTCAGCGGGGGAAGGAATTTCTGATAGGCAAACAACTGGATATCCGGCTTACAAATTTTGAGCAACTGAATTCCATTATCCGTTCAGTCAATACATGGGGGATTGAGTCCATGCGTATCGGCGAACTGAAACATAAGGATTTGCCGATGTACAGGAAACAGGGGAAGATTGAAGCGCTGAAAGCAGCTCGTGAGAAAGCATCTTATTTGGTGGAAGCGATGGGGCAGCAGTTGGGTGAAGTTATTCGTATCGTCGAACCTGCCGACAACAACATAAGCCGTTATATTCCTTTCCAGGCACAGAGCAATGTCAGCATGGGGACGGCAGCTACCGAGCAGTACCGTATCATCAAGCTGAGATATGAAATGACTGCCCGTTTTGCCATAAAATAAAAAAAATGTCTATCTTTGCCGCATGACTAAAAATAATAAATCGGATTTGGTTTAGTAAACAATCTGTGTCTCTGATACAGATTGTCCTTTCGTTTGCTCTCGGATGATTCTTTTCGGGAGTAATTCTTGTGTCTTTATAATTTCAATTTTAAACTGCGTACAATGACAGAAAAAGCATTGTTATGCTTTCAATGCGTACGCTCTATACATTAAGATAATGAATAACGAAAATAATACCAATCCTCAATCCGGCATTACCCTGAATATGTATGGCTGGAATGAGATGCTAAACCAACTTAAAAAAGAATCATTATATAGTGCTCTTGCACACGGTCGTGTATCCATTGTGCATCGGACGTGTTATGAGATAGTTTCCGAAAGCGGACTGTTTCTGTGCGAACTGACAGGAAACATGATGTACGGGAAATCGGATTTTGAATTACCTTGTACGGGCGATTGGGTAATCTTTCAGCCGTTTGATGAAAATAAAGGGATTATAGTTGATATGCTGCCCCGTGAACGGATACTGTATCGTAAGAAAAGCGGGACAGTTGCCGAAAAACAAGCCATTGCTTCTTATGTCGATAAGGCATTTATAGTACAAAGCCTTGATGATAATTTCAATGTCCGCAGGGTAGAACGTTTTATGGCTCAGATATTGGAAGAAAATATTGGTTCCGTATTGGTACTCAATAAAGCCGATTTGGATTTTGACAGGCAGAGTGTTGAAGAACAAATAAAGCATATCGCCTGTCAGATACCCGTCTTTTTTACGAGTATCCGTCAACCGGAAACTATTCTCCGGCTACGCGAATCCATATCAGAAGGTGAAACGGTTGTATTTGTCGGTTCTTCGGGTGTGGGGAAAAGCTCTTTGGTGAATGCGCTTTGTGAAAAGTCGGTATTGCTCACATCTGATATAAGCCTGTCCACAGGAAAAGGCCGTCATACTTCGACCTGTCGTGAAATGGTATTGATGAACGGTTCGGGTGTCTTAATCGACACTCCGGGCGTTCGTGAATTTGGCTTGGCTATTGACAATCCCGATTCTCTTGCCGAAGTACTGGAAATCTCCGACTATGCAGAGTCGTGCCGTTTCAAGGATTGCAAACATATCAACGAACCGGGCTGTGCTGTTATAGAAGCAGTCAATAGTGGCGCATTGGATTCAAAAGTTTATGAGAGCTATCTGAAACTTCGTCGGGAAGCGTGGCATTTCTCCGCTTCCGAACATGAGAAACGTAAAAAGGAGAAATCCTTTACCAAACTTGTGGAAGAAGTGAAGAACCGCAAGGATGCAAGCCGCTGATTTCTACTCAAAATGCGATGCAGGTATCACTGGATGCCTGCATCGTTTTACGCTCATTTATAGACATCAAACACACTTTGATTTTAATATATAATTCCTCTTTCTCCATTTTTTTATTGATAGTGATTTATGTTTTGTACTGATTTATAAAAGAGCCTTTTTGTTACTTATTGTCATATCTGCCTGTAAAAAGCTGTTTCCCTTTCTGGGTGTATTGTTTTATGAAATCGCCTTTTTGGAAAGTGTACATATTCCTGTCATGCTCATATTGTTTCCACAAACCAAGTTTAAGCCGTTCATATTCTTTGGCAATGGCAGCATTTGTTTGAAGATAATCTCTGAAATATAATTCGTCATTATCTCCCTCATAACACAAATGCAGATGAAATACCCGTTCGGCAAATCCTTGTAGGGTGTAACCTTTATTGAAATCAATACGACTGTTGTTCTCTGCCATGCAGATATAGCCGCATCTTTCAATTGTGCCTTTCAAATCGGTGATTTTTTTCTTCTCTCGGAATTTCCACAAGTATATCTATGATAGGCTTTGCCCAAATTCCTTTAATTGCTGTACTGCCTATATGACTAATACGTTCAATGTAGGGAAGTCTCTCTCAGCAACTCCGCTTCTTCCTTATACCAGTCTGTCCAGCAGTCTTGGTGTGCAGTCAGGGTTATGGGGAATAATTGCCAAAGTTCGTCTAATGATAATTCAGTTAATTTCTTTTGTTCCATATCATGTGTCAATTGTTATTAATAATAGGTGACATAGCTATATAGAGTGCGTTCACTGCTATTAAAGAACGAATTATCTATCCATAGACTAAAGTCATTCAATATTTTCATTTGAACATCTTCATCTATATTACGAGAGTGCCAACCATCTATATAGGCTTTCAAGCAGAAAATGCTATGTATACCTATATACATTGCAGGTCTGTCTTTCATCTCCCTTATAAGTTCTATCACATTCATGTTCTTAGTATTCTTTTTTTTGATTGCTACTGATAGTAAGAAAAGAGCATCATCAGATGCTATCTTTCATCGTTACTAACTTATTTATAAATCTCAATCCGGTGAATAAACAAACAGCCCCAATAAGCGGATAAATAATGCCGCATAAGACCGCAAACATATTCATTCCTCGTTCATCTCCTTCGAAACCGTCCAAACCGACAGCTTGCAATAATAGGTTTGTAATTTGCCAATCCAATAGATTTTGGTCTAAATAGATAAAGGCAAACCACAAAAGAACAGAGCAACATTCCAAACCGAACAATAACATTATAGCTTTAGGCTGAATAAAATATAACTTATAGACTTTATAGATTATCAGCATATCTATAACCATCAGTATACCTAAAAAGCTATATTCCATAACACCATATATTCCCGCCAGCCGCTCGAAGCCTAAGCCGCCAAAAAAGAATGTTATCACTATCAGCATAAGGCTGAAAGCTGTCAATGATATTATAGATTGGAGTGTTTTATTCATAATTCTATTTCAATAATGAATAAATATTAAACATATCTATTGCTTGTTTCTCGTAATCTATCAAGCCTTTCTTTTTAACCCCCTCTATATTCACTATTATATTGACTACATATTTCATAGCTTAATTATATCTAATGGTTAAGTGGGGAACGTTGTAAGCGTTATCCTGCTTCGTTAGTAACTTTTTTCTGTTGTGAGTTATTAAGGCGTTGAACTAACATCTTCTTGAACTCTGTACTATTACATTCACTTATAAGTTTTCTGTATTCAAGAGATTTTATTTCTGAATACACAGACTCTATTAAATGTAGCAATGTCCATTCTATCCCATATAAAGCAGTCGGCGGAAAGAGCTTGATTAAAATATGTGCTTCATCCAAAGTGATAGGTTTAACTATCTTGCCCAATAAGTCTGCATATTCATCAACTAATGCAGCCGTTATTCGTTCATCTGCTTCATCGGGCATTGCACCCATTAAAGCTAATTGTTCAACTTCTTTTCTCATAACAATGTTGTTACTAATGGTTTGGAAAGGAACACTATTCAGGGGTTACCTTTCCTTATTATCAACTAAATTCTATTATGAACTATTATACATTCCAATATATTTAAGTTCCTAATCTCTATTATCCATTCATTGCCTTTAGGACAAGTAGTCTTATTTCTTCCAAACAAATAGCATATTTTTTTAAAGTAGGATAACTTGCCAAATCAAAACCACTCATTTCATAACCATACCACTTTTCTTTTATAATAAAAGGAGTTGAAATTCTTTGTTTTTCAAAAGAATTTGGATGTATCGTTTTTCCTTCAATTAATTGAGTTGCAAATCCTACAATAAAAAAATCTATTGAAATGAAATTAAATTGGATATCACCATCATCGATTCTTTTTTTATTCAAAACTTGTAAATTATCTACTTCATATTTTAATCTTTCTATTACGTCGGCTGAAACCATATTATTTTACCTGATTTTGTGGATAATCCAGTTCCTGATTCTGATGTGGCTTTTGTAGCTGCTCTTCCTGATAATGGGATGCAGCTTGCCGCCGTTAGGCGGAATAGGTGCTTGTTATGTGCATTTACTTCCAAAAATTGTCCTGCAAGTGCCTTTTCAAATGCCTGCTTACAACTCCCCAGCCTTCGTTATCAGGGCAGTCATAGTACCATAATTCTGCTGTAATATCATCCAATTTGCGGATAGTATCTGTATCTCACAAGGTTGTTATTATCTAATCTACTATCTCACTATTTATATACGCGAAATCATGTATTGCTGTAATTTTGGAACTATGTATTGATACAACAAATCCATTAATATCTAATGCGTTGAAAAGTATATAATGATTGTTGAAAATTAATCCTATACCTATCAAGTTTTTCTTTTCATCAGTAAATAGTTCCACTTTCAATACACATCCATACTCGCACTTAGAATGTGAAAATACAGTAAACTTATCCTCTTCTTCAATATCAAAATAACACTCTATCTTGTCAGCTATTTTTGTTGTTATATGTCCACTATTAGAATCTAATACAATATAGAAATTATCAAACTGTAAATATATCCACCAATACATTGGACTAAACAAATAAAAATTCTCTTGTTTCTCCGAATAACCGGAGACGATTATATCTTTTAATTCGTAATTTATAATACCTCTAAACATAATTGCTTTTCTTATAAATGATATATCTGCTTTAACATATTTCACATCATTATTGCACATAATGTATTAATAACCACACCTCATAGTGTGGTTCCTAACCTCTACTACCCTCATCTATTTACTACCTGTCAGTTTCATATTATCAATCCTTGCCGATAGGAAATGAAAGCAAGTCATCAATCATTCTGTTTTGAATCTCGGACAAATCATTTTCCCAAAGCAAAGCTAGTCTTTTGATAGCCTTTATTCCCCGTTCCTGTAATTCGGGTGAGAGACGACCGGTGATTTTTATTTGTCCAAAGGCAGTAGCGTAAGTCACCATGTCGCTTTGCGTCATGTCCATTTCTTTTTTCGAAGCCAGTTTTTTTATTGATTCCGGGTCGAGAGTTTCAACAGGGATATATTCCATGCCCCAGTCATGTTCTATTAAATATTGGGGATAATCCGTGAAGTTGAGATTAGGATTTTTTCTGATAGCTTCTTCAAGCGAATCCAAAGTATCACTTCCCTCATCGCTGCCGAACGGTGCTTCTTCGTCTATACAGTCGTAGTAGAATTCTTCCGTAAAGTGTTCGGTAAATCGGGGGTGGGAAGTTTTGGGATGCAATCCGTATTCTTCGGAATCGATATAGATTCTGTTCATAAAGTCAAATCCGGTGTCTTCCACATATCCTTTTTTCTCTTTCGAGCGAATAAGTTTCTCAGCTTGTTTCAGACATTCCTCTTCCGTTTCAAATTCCTTGATTTCAAACTTGCCGATGCTGCCGGACTTGCCGTAATTTACTGAGAAATCACAACCACTATAATCAATACACCAGAATTTGTGAGATTTCTCGTCTTTATAGATAAATGCTCTTTTCATAATATGATGTGTTTATTGTTGGTAGGGAGATTAATGATTAATATCTCTGCTATACGCAAAAGTATGAAAACTGTTGAGTTATCACCTATGTGTCTTTGCTTTTCTTCTGTATTCTTGCAAAATAAGTCCCGTTCATTTGTTTTTTACTGTTTTTTTTGAGAAAACAGCAAAAAAGTTTGAGTTACGCAAAAAGGTTGCGCACCACTACGCCTATCTTTGTCGAAGAAATAAGAAAACAGGTCAAGTACGGGTTACTTCAACACACTCTTTAAGGTAGAACATTACCAGTACGATTATCTGTTTTCCTGTTTCGTAAAGGGGCAGTAGCTCAGTGGGTAGAGACGGTCGTCGGTTCGACTCCAGCCTGCTCCACAAAAAAACAAATATAGAGGTAGGACAGTAGCTTCGGGATTATCTGAAATGAGGTCAACCGGGGCTTACTTCTTAACGGTGGCTATTGCTGGTTCGAATCCGGTCTGTTCTACCTCTTTTTATAAACTAAGGTCAAGGAAGGCTTACTTCAAAAACTGCAGGAATGCACCATTGATTCACAGTCTCCCGATTACCTTACTTAAAAAACACAGCGTATGAAAAAAGATTTGTTGAAAGTAACTATCAGGCAAAATGCAATTTATTTGCCAGTGATAGAAGGAACAGAAAAGCGCGAAGCATTGACTTCGACTACCATAGCATTGGTAGCCCAACTCCGTAAAGTAGGATATACTCTGTCCGAAGAGTTGCTCCATGCTGTCAATCAGTTGTATCCGGCGCAGCAGGTGGAGATTCTTCAGGTGATGAAGGAAGTATTGGGCGTAACGCTCAATTGGGCTCCATTGGTGAAAGGCTGGGATACACCTACCGGAGAAACAGGATTAGACCATTTGATAACATGGATTGCCAACATCTTCAATAGCAAGAAAGGCGTGAAGCTGCCCTGCGGACACGTGATTCCCGATAATACCTTCCCTTTGGAGCGATACAACGGCTGCCCGTTCTGCGGAACTCCGTTTGAAACGTCCACTACGGAATACTTCGGACAGGGAAGCAAGCTGAAAGTCCTTGAACTTTGGCGGGAAGAGGATTTGAATGGTTTCTTCCGCGACCTGCTTGAATCGCGTACGGCTCTTGATGCCACACAAGTGGATAGCTTGAAGAGTTTGCTTGGCGAACTTCCGTTGCCGGCAGTCGGAATCAAGATGAAAGAAACTTTGATGCTGGTGATAGATACATTGGTGGAGCAGGACAGGGCGCAGGAAGCGCAAATCTATTTCTCCACTCCGAACGATATATTGCGTTATCTGTGGTACAAGAAAACCGGATTCTTGCAAATCATCGAACCTAAGACCATCATCCGTAAGGCGGGTAGAAACAATAAGCATATAACTGCTGCTTTGGATAAAAGCCGTTCGGCTGCTCAGGCGAAGCGTGAGGAACTGAAGTTGAAATACACCCGCCGCGAATGTAAAATGGTAGCTCTTTGGCTGAATAACCTGGAGATGAACGCGGAGAAGGCTTGCGAAATCATGCATCCGAAAAGAGAGATGTGGGTACGTATGATACGTGCGCTGCGTTTGGCGGAATATGCCCGTAAGCCGGGATTCGGGAACTTGAAGGAGTTGATGGATATATTCTACTGTCAGGCATATACGGTTTGGCAGGGAGAGGTGGACTGTTACCGTTTGAAGGCGGATGCAGCACATACATTCGCCTTGTTGAAGCAGCGACCGGGTATGTTCGCACGTTCCTTGTTTGTCAATATGCTTTGGTTCGGAGCGGAAGAGACATTGGCTGCATTCAAGGAAGTCGTTCATTTGTTGCCGGCTCGTCTGGTGGTTACTTTGGGCATGTATGCGGAAAACTACTTTGAGCAAGGACGTAAGAGAATGGTGAAACCTTTGGGCGGTAATGCTCATTTGATAGAACCTCACTACTTGGTGGGGCTTTATATGGAAGACCAGCTTAAAACAATGGTGAAAGATGTGCAGGATTTGTGCAAGGAAGTTGTGTCTGCCCGTTTTGCCAATGCAGCGGTTGAGGGAGAGAACAAAAGCATATATATCGACCCGATGTTGTTCCATATCCCGTTGTCTATCGGTGACCGTAGCGAGACTATTCAGGATACTTCCTGTGCCTTACAGGGAACACGTTTCCCGGTAGAAGGGGATAAGGTGCGCCTGTTCATGCAGTGGGGAAAAGGGCTTCCGGCACAGCATTTGGATATGGACTTGAGTTGTCACATCACTTTGCCGTCAACGACGGAAGTTTGCTCTTATTTCAAATTGCAGGCTATCGGCGCCAAACATAGCGGAGATATCCGAAGCATCCCCGATAAGAAAGGTACTGCCGAGTATATCGAACTTGATTTGAATGAACTGAACCGTGTAGGTGCGCAATATGTGGTTTTCACTTGCAATGCGTATAGTAATGGTGAAATCTCTCCTAATTTGGTAGTCGGTTGGATGAACTCAGCTTATCCGATGAGGATATCAGAGAAGACCGGAGTGGCATACGACCCTTCTTGCGTTCAGCATCAGGTACGTGTTTCCCAAAGTTTGCAGAAAGGACTTGTTTTCGGGGTATTGAAAGTGAAAGAAAGAGAAATCGTCTGGCTGGAAATACCTTTCGGCGGACAGACCATTCTTTCTTTGGATACACAAGCTGTCGAAAAGTACCTGGATAAACTGGATGCGAAAACCACCGTCGGCGAACTGTTGGCTGTCAAAGCACAGGCACAGGGATTGAAGTTGGTTGATGCACCGGAAGCGGACGAAGTATATACCCGTGAATGGGCGTTGAATACTGCTGCTGTGACTAAGTTGCTGTTGGGGGATTAATTTTTTAGGAAGAACTGGCTTTTTCTTCCTAAGATTTAAAGGTCGCATTACATAAAGTTGTACCTTTGTATGCGATAAGCTATTCGTCTGACAGCTGTTGAACTTTCGTCTGACAACTGTTCTCTTTTCGTCTAACAACTGTCAGACGCAAAAGAAACAGTTGTCAGACGATTATTTTTATACTAAACGGAGCGTAAAGCTCAGGGAAGGGAGAGGCAAATGTCAGCGAATAAGGTATTAAATGTATAAACAACTAATAAATGATATCCTTATGAGTGCATATTATGATTTGTATGAAACACCTGACCCTAATAGTACAGGAGAGAAACAACCTCTTCATGCCCGCATCGTCCCAAGTGGAACTTATTCGAAAAAAGAATTTTTAGAACGTGTATCCCGCCATCAGCCTTTTCCCCATAATATTATTGAAGGAGTGCTTGGTGCTGTCGTTGATGAACTTGCCGAAGCTTTGGTAGACGGATATATTGTAGAACTGGGTGAACTCGGGCATTTCAGCATTTCATTGAAATGTACACATAAAGTAATGAATAAGAAGGAAATCCGTGCCGAGTCTATCCGCTTCGATAATGTTCATCTACGCACTTCCAAAGGATTTAAAAAGAAAATACATCGGGAAATAGAACTCGAACGGGTGGAGAATTCCGGCGGGACTACTTCCAAAACGGAGATACCTATCGGACGACGTCTCCAAATGTTACAGGAGTTCCTAAAGAGAAACGGTGGAATTACCCGCATGGAATACAGCAGGCTGACAGGAGTAGCCCGGCTGAAAGCTGTTGATGACCTGAATATTTTTATCCAAGAGGGGAAACTGCGTAAAAGAGGTTCGGGACGAACTGTGTTTTATGTATGGAAACAGGAAGAATGAGATAATCGATTTTTCAAAGAGGCTTGATAACCAAAAAGTTTTTGATATGAGATTTTATCATATTACATGACTTTCTTCAATAAAACAATGCGTAATGTTCTATTGTTATAGTTTTGTAATCTTTATTTGGACATTGAAAGAGATGCAGTATCTAGTTTAAAAACAGGTTCCTAAATAGATAGTATTTTTTCTCCATTTTTCAGATATTCTGTTAGTGGAGCTCCCATGTATCTAACGGTAATACCTAAATTGATAATAATTGAAGTTACTCCAAAATTGTTGCAGCAATCCTGGCATGCTTCAATTGTAATTCCTGATTGTAGCATTTCCAATACTTCTGTCTGAACTTGTGTATCGTTTGCCACTAATCTTACCGATGCTCCCCAAAGGATTACATTTATATGTTTCCACCAACCTCTGTTTTTAGAGTTTATTGCGTACATTGACAACATATTAAAGATTGTATCCTTATTGTCGGTTGTCCACAGGATATTTAACTTGTCGTTTTCATTCATTGTTTTAAATTTAAAATGTTCAATACAACAAAAGTAGTGAATTAAATTTGAAATTCGTTTGTTATAGATTCTTTTAAATAACACATATTAAGCCTGATAATTTGTCCGTTCACTTTCATACGCCTATATTTGCTTCCGCTATTCTATATAATCAATAGGTGAGAATGTATCATAAGAGAAAAGCAAGAGCATACATAGCGTGGATGTTATTCATGACATTCATTCCTTTCTTTGCAGTGAAGACCTTTCACTATCATGGAAGCGAGGATGAAAAGTCATGTTCACATGCAGAGCATTCCCGGAATCATGCAGATGATTGTGCGATATGCAAGTACTCTCTTTCCCTTTTCACGGAACCTCAACCAATAGAATTTCATAGCATACTGACGCTCATTCCTTATGAGCTGATTGTTACCCAGGATAAGGTCGTTTGCAAACGGACTTATTCGCATCAACTGCGTGCACCCCCTGTCGCATAATTACATACTTAAATTTACCAAGAAGACAGATTCACAGTAACCTGTCCTCACACTCTTTTTACACATTAAATAAAGATTGTAATTGATGCGTATCGGAATTATTTCGGGCGTACTGGGGCTGATTGTAGCCTTACCCGTCCACGCACAGAAATCCGATTCAATCAAGAGTATGCTTTTGCCTGATGTTGTGGTGACGGAAACGTACCAGCAACGTCAAGCCAAGAAGTCTGCGCTCACGGTTGAAGTGATAAATCAGGATTTTCTGCGCAAACATTTTACAGGAAACTTCATGCAGGCGATGGAGAACATACCCGGCGTGCAAGCAATGGATATAGGCTCCGGCTTCTCCAAACCGATGATTCGCGGGATGGGATTCAACCGGATTGCCATATTGGAGAATGGCGTCAAGCAGGAAGGGCAACAATGGGGAGCCGACCACGGATTGGAACTCGATGCTTTCAATATCGAAGCGGTCAATGTCCTGAAAGGCCCTGCTTCCTTACTGTACGGCAGCGACGCGATGGGCGGAGTGATTGATATAACCCCGCTACCCGTCCCTGCTGACAACAGCGTCTTTGGAGACGTTACTCTCCTGGGCAAATCTGTCAATGGAACGATTGGCGGCTCACTGATGCTGGGAATAAAGAAGAATGCCTGGTACTCCCATATCCGCTACTCGGAACAGCATTTCGGAGATTATCGTATCCCTACGGATACCATCGTTTATCTCACGCAGAAAATGCCCGTTTACGGACGTAAGTTAAAGAACACGGCAGGTATCGAACGCAACGTCGGATTCTTCACCCAATATCAAAACAAAGGATATAAGGCGAACTACTCCGTAAGCAATGTATATCAAAAGATCGGTTTCTTTCCGGGAGCGCACGGCGTGCCCGACGCGTCCCGTGTAGAAGATGACGGAGACAGCCGCAATATTGAATTGCCATATAGCAAGGTGAATCATCTGAAAGTGACTACCCATCAGCAATATGCGTGGGAGAAACTAATCCTGTCAGGTGATTTGGGCTTCCAGAACAACCATCGTGAAGAATGGAGTGCCTTCCATACCCACTACGGTTCGCAACCCGCACCGGAGAAAGACCCGGACAAAGAGCTGGCTTTTAACCTGAATACTTACAGTGCTTCGGTGAAAGCCCGCTTTGTCGGTTCTTCCTCGTGGGAGCATACGTTGGGTTGGGACGGACAGCACCAACGAAACGGCATCTCCGGCTATTCGTTCTTACTGCCCGAATACCACCGTTCCACCACCGGATTGCTTTGGCTCACCACCTATCGACCTAACAATCTCCTCTCCATTAGCGGCGGAGCACGATATGACTACGGACATATCAACATCTCTGCCCATGAAGACGCCTATCTTGCCGATTATCTTCGGAAACAAGGATATGAACAAGAACAGATAGACCTCTATAAGTGGAACAGCCACGCAGTGAAGGAACACTTCGGTGATTACTCCTTTTCTTTAGGGCTTGTGTGGACGCCCTCGGCCGCTCATATGATAAAGCTGAATGTAGGACGCAGCTTCCGCCTGCCCGGTGCGAACGAGCTTGCCGCCAACGGTGTGCATCACGGCACTTTCCGCCATGAGCAGGGAGACGCGACGCTGAAGTCCGAACAAGGCTGGCAACTGGACGCCTCTTATAACTTGAACTACCGGGGAATCTCTTTTTCCGTTTCCCCCTTTGTCAGTTGGTTCAGCAATTATATCTTCCTGCGTCCTACCGGTGAATGGTCTGTATTGCCCCATGCCGGACAAATCTATCGTTATACCGGAGCAGAAGCATTATTCGCGGGAACGGAAGCCACGATAGATGTTCGTTTTCTACGCAACTTCAATTATCGTATCTCCGCCGAATATGTCTACACCTATAATTGTGACGAACATATCCCGTTGAGCTTCTCTCCACCGCCCGGTATGCGGAATACATTGACCTGGCAGCATAAACGCTATATGCTTTATGCCGAATGGCAAAGTATCGCCCGTCAGAACCGTGTCAACCGTAACGAAGACCGTACGTCCGGGGCAAACCTTTTCCATTTGGGCGGCTCATTAAACATTCCGACAGGTGGAAACAGTGAAATAGAAATCACCCTGACCGCCCGTAATATCTTCAATACCCGATATTACAATCATCTTAGTTTTTACAGGAAAGTTGAAATCCCCGAACCGGGACGCAACTTCCAGTTATTAATCAAAATCCCATTTAAAAAAATCCTAAAATGAAAAATAAATTTTATCTCCCGATAATTGCCTTTTTGGCTATGTCCGCTTTTGTATTTGTCTCTTGTGATAACGACGACTCCAGTGATACTACCAAACCGCTGATTGAACTTCACGAACCGGAAGAAGGGCAAGCCCTTGAAATCGGAAATGAACACGGGGTTCATTTGGAAATGGACTTATCGGACGACGTTATGCTGAAATCTTATAAGATTGAGATACACAGCAATTTTGACCACCATTCGCATGGCGGCAATAGCAGGGCTGCCGGGGCAACCGTGGATTTCAGTTTCAATAAATCCTATGATATTTCGGGGCAGAAAACGGCGCATATTCATCATCACGATATTGTGATACCCGCCGATGCGACTCCGGGAGACTATCACCTGATGGTTTATTGTACGGATGCCGCAGGCAATGAGTCTTATGTCGCCCGCAATATCAAGTTGAGCAACGAAGTGGAAGATGAAGACCATCATCACGACGAATAAGGTAAATCGTTCTTCGTAGATGGAAAAACGGAAGATTTCCAGTCTGCGGAACAACGGATTCTTCTTTTTTGCATAATGAGTATTTTTTCTTTTGAAAGGTGTAATATCTATTACACCTTTTTTGTTTTCAAACCTTTACTTTTGTAAAAAATACTTTTTCATATGATGAAGTTACCAATAATAAATCGACTATTTCCTTCGTATAAATGGAAGGTAGCGGCTGTCATCATTGGCGGTGTTATTGTGGGCGGGGGAGCGCTCTTCATGTATATGCTCCGTGCGCATACTTATCTGGGAGACGACCCGGCTGCATGTGTGAATTGCCATATCATGACGCCTTACTACGCGACATGGTTCCATAGTTCGCACGCCCGTGACGCCACTTGCAATGACTGCCATGTGCCGCATGAAAATGCCGTGAAGAAATGGACTTTTAAAGGTATAGACGGTATGAAGCACGTCGCCGCCTTTCTCACGAAAAGCGAACCGCAGGTTATCCAGGCTCACGAAGCCAGTTCCGAAGTGATAATGAATAACTGTATCCGCTGTCATACACAGCTCAATACCGAGTTTGTGAAGACGGGGAAGATAGACTATATGCTGTCGCAAGTAGGAGAGGGGAAGGCTTGCTGGGATTGTCACCGCGATGTTCCGCATGGCGGAAAGAACTCCTTGTCCGGCACTCCGGGAGCTATCGTTCCCCTTCCCGAATCGCCCGTCCCCGAATGGCTCCGGAAGATGGTGAATAATAAAGATTAACAGGAAATGAAATACGTAATAAAATAATAAAACCGATATACAATGGAAAAGAAATTAAAATCATGGCAAGGATGGCTGTTGTTCGGAGGTTCAATGGTCGTTGTATTTGTTTTGGGATTATGCGTTTCTGCGTTGATGGAACGGAGGGCGGAAGTTGCCAGCATTTTCAACAACCGTAAAAACGTCATCAAGGGGATTGAAGCACGGAATGAACTCTTCAAGGATGATTTCCCCCGTGAATATCAGACTTGGACGGAAACGGCAAAGACTGATTTTGAAAGCGAGTTCAATGGAAACATTGCAGTCGACGCACTGGAGAAACGCCCCGAAATGGTTGTCCTCTGGGCAGGATATGCTTTCTCTAAGGACTATTCTACTCCGCGCGGACACATGCATGCCATTGAAGACATTACCGCTTCACTGCGTACCGGAGCACCCGTGAATCCGACCGACGGCCCTCAGCCGTCAACCTGCTGGACTTGCAAGAGCCCGGATATTCCCCGCATGATGGAAGCGATAGGCGTAGATTCTTTCTATAATAATAAATGGGGAGCCATGGGCGCCGAAATCGTAAATCCGATAGGCTGTTCCGATTGCCACGACCCGGAGACAATGAATCTTCATATCAGTCGTCCGGCTTTGATTGAAGCTTTCCAACGTCAGGGAAAGGACATCACCAAAGCTACTCCGCAAGAAATGCGTTCACTGGTATGTGCGCAATGCCACGTAGAATATTACTTCAAGGGCGACGGCAAATACCTTACTTTCCCTTGGGATAAAGGGTTCACGGTAGAAGATATGGAAGCCTATTATGATGAGGCTGGTTTCTACGATTATATCCATAAACTGAGCCGCACGCCGATTCTGAAAGCACAGCATCCTGATTATGAAATTTGCCAGATGGGTATTCACGGACAGAGAGGTGTCTCTTGTGCCGATTGCCACATGCCTTATAAGAGTGAAGGCGGCGTGAAATTCAGTGACCACCATATCCAAAGCCCGTTGGCTATGATTGACCGCACTTGCCAGGTTTGTCATCGTGAGAGCGAAGAGACATTGCGCAATAACGTCTACGAACGCCAACGCAAAGCGAACGAAATCCGCAACCGCTTGGAACAGGAATTGGCAAAAGCGCATATCGAAGCTAAATTCGCCTGGGACAACGGAGCAACAGAAGCTCAAATGAAAGATGTTCTTGCATTGATTCGTCAGGCACAGTGGCGTTGGGATTTCGGAGTGGCTTCACACGGCGGCTCTTTCCATGCACCGCAGGAAATTCAGAGAATCCTTTCTCACGGACTCGACCGCGCTATGCAAGCCCGTCTTGCCGTATCCAAAGTATTGGCGAAGAACGGATACACAGGCGATGTTCCGATGCCGGACATCTCGACGAAGGCAAAGGCACAGGAATATATCGGCTTGGATATGGACGCTGAAAGAGCTGCGAAAGAGAAGTTCTTGAAAACAACCGTTCCTGCTTGGTTGGAGAAAGCGAAAGAAAACGGACGTTTGGCGCAGATATAAAACAAATATAAGATATATATATATGTGGAGCAAACCGTGGAGTTATAAAGAAGGGCTGACGATTGGCGCAGGATTACTGATAATAGGCATATTGCTGCAAATGACAGTGGGTGCTATTAACTGGGATTTGTTTGCCTGTCCGGTCAATGTGATTGTGTCAGTGGTTTATATCATTGCCCTGATAGCCATGCACCTTCTTCGTAAACGTGTTTATTTATTCGGATGGTTAAGTCATTATTCTGCTGCTGTCTCCGCTCTGTTGTGGGTGGTCGGCATGACGGTGGTAATGGGACTTATCCGGCAAGTTCCTTCCGGTCATGCTTCAAATGCTTCAACGGATTTGCTGGGATTCTCACAAATGATTGCGTCCTGGCCTTTCGTTCTGCTTTACTTTTGGATGGTTACTGCATTGGGACTGACGATACTTCGTGCCAGCTTTCCTTTTAAGTGGAGACGTCTTTCGTTTCTTCTCAATCATATCGGATTGTTTGTTGCATTGATAGCTGCCACTTTAGGAAACGCCGATATGCAACGGTTGAAGATGACTACCCGGATGGGAAATGCCGAATGGCGGGCTACCGACGACAAAGGACAGTTGGTGGAACTTCCGCTGGCTATTGAACTGAAGGATTTTACTATCGACGAGTATCCCCCGAAACTGATGTTGATTGACAGTGAGACAGGCCGCACGCTTCCTGAAAAGTCTCCGGTACATTTGCTACTGGAAGAAGGCGTGTCAAACGGTAACTTGCAGGATTGGCAACTTACTATTGAGCAGTCTATCCCAATGGCGGCTTCCGTAGCTACCGAAGATACCTTGAAGTTCGCAGAATTTCATTCGATGGGGGCAACGTATGCCGTGTATCTGAAAGCTGTCAATCAGAAGAATCAACAGACGAAAGAGGGCTGGGTGAGCTGCGGCAGTTTTCTTTTTCCGTACAGGGCAATGCGTCTGGATTCTCTGACCAGCCTTGTGATGCCAGAACGGGAACCGCAACGGTTTGCGTCGGAAGTGAAGATTTACACACAGGAAGGAACGATAACCGAAGGTACAATCGAAGTAAACCGCCCGATGGAAGTGGAAGGATGGAAAATCTACCAGCTTAGTTATGACGAGACAAAAGGACGATGGAGCGATGTCAGCGTTTTCGAACTGGTGCGCGACCCTTGGTTGCCGGTAGTTTACGCAGGGATTATAATGATGATGGCAGGAGCTCTCTGCATGTTCGTGAATGCACAAAAGAGGAAAGAGGAGGATAAAGCATGAGTTGGGACTATTTTGTACTGTTTGCCATAGCCGCACTGGTTTGTTGGGCTATCGGAGCTTTTGCAGCCTGGAAAGGAACGAAACCGGGCTGGGCTTACGGATTTACTCTGTTGGGACTGGCTATTTTCTTCAGCTTTATGATTGGAATGTGGATTTCTCTTGAACGCCCGCCCATGCGGACGATGGGAGAGACGCGTTTATGGTATTCTTTCTTCCTTCCGTTGGCAGGATTGATTACCTATGTGCGTTGGAAGTACAAATGGATTCTTAGTTTCAGTTGTATCCTCTCGCTGGTATTTATCTGTATCAATATCTTCAAACCGGAGATTCACAACAAGACATTGATGCCTGCTTTGCAAAGCCCGTGGTTTGCGCCTCATGTCATCGTGTACATGTTCGCCTATGCCATGTTGGGAGCGGCAACGGTGATGGCTGTCTATCTGCTTTGGTTCAAAAAGAAAGAAATAGAACGAAAAGAGATGGATTTGTGCGACAACCTCACCTATGTAGGTCTGGCATTTATGACATTGGGAATGCTTACGGGGGCTATCTGGGCGAAAGAAGCCTGGGGGCATTACTGGGCTTGGGACCCGAAAGAAACATGGGCGGCGGCAACTTGGTTTGCCTATCTGGTATATATCCATTTCCGATTGGGCAAACCGTTGAAAGCGCGTCCGGCATTAGTTATTTTGTTAGTATCGTTTGTTTTATTACAGATGTGTTGGTATGGAATCAATTATCTTCCGTCCGCACAAGGAGTCAGTGTACACACTTATAATTTGAATTGAAATATCAAACCATTTAAATTGCAATATTGATGAAAACATTTTATTGGTCATTAGTGCTTATGATGCTATTGCCAAGCATGGCATACACACAAAACACGGAGAAGGAAAATGAGTTCTCGATGTCGATGCAAATCAGACCTCGGGCGGAATATCGGAACGGAGCTTGGTTTCCTCGTAATGAAGGGGTGAAAGCTGCATCGTCTATCAACAATCGTGCCCGTTTGTCGATTGACTACAAACGTTCGGACTTGGAAATAAAGATGTCGGCACAGCACGTCGGAGTTTGGGGACAAGACCCGCAGATTGACAAGAACGGGCGTTTTGTCCTGAACGAAGCATGGGCAAAACTTGATTTCGGACACGGCCTTTTTGCCCAGTTAGGTCGTCAGGCATTGGTTTATGACGATGAGCGTATCTTGGGCGGACTGGACTGGAATGTGGCGGGACGTTATCATGACGCATTGAAACTGGGATATGCGAATAAGAATAACGAAGTGCACCTTATTCTTGCCTTCAACCAGAATGACGAGAAGAAGATAGGTGGTACTTATTATGCTTCCGGCGCACAGCCTTATAAGAATATGCAGACAGTATGGTATCACTATAAAGCGGATGCAATCCCATTCGGCGCTTCTCTATTGTTTATGAACTTGGGATTGGAAACCGGGGACGCGGCTACGCAGGATTCGCATACCCGTTATCTGCAAACAATGGGAACGTATCTTACCTATAAGCCCGGTAGCTGGAACCTGGACGGTGCTTTCTACTATCAAACAGGTAAGAATAAAGGTGCTGAGAAAGTGTCGGCATTAATGGGAAGCGTGCAGGCTGCTTATGCTTTTGACAAGACATGGGGAGCGGTGGTAAGCTTCGATTATCTGAGCGGTGATAAGGGAAACGGCGACAAGTTTAAAGCGTTCGACCCTCTCTACGGAACACATCATAAGTTCTACGGAAGCATGGATTATTTCTATGCGAATCTATTTGTGGACGGTTATGCGCCGGGTTTAATGGACAGCCGTATCGGTGGCCGTTTCCGTGCGTCGGACAAGGTGGATATGGAATTGAATTATCACTATTTCACTACGGCGGTTAAATTGCCGGACTTGAAGAAGTCCTTAGGTTCGGAAGTTGATTATCAGATTAACTGGTCGGTGATGAAAGATGTGAAACTCTCCGCCGGCTATTCTTTCATGCGTGGCACAAAGACGATGGATGCGGTGAAAGGCGGCAATCATAAGAGTTGGCAAGACTGGGGCTGGGTATCGTTGAATATCAATCCGAAAGTGTTTTTCACAAAATGGTAGAGAAATAAACAGTATGATGAGAATCCCGGTTGACTTATGTTGACCGGGATTTTTTAGTTAACAGCGGCATATCCCTATTAATATATGTGTATGATACTGCAAAAACAGTATTTTTTAGTATATTGTAAAAGGAAATAATGATTATCTTTGCAAAAAAGTGAGGAGGTATATATGGATATGACAATGGAAACAAAAAGCCTGAAAATGGACGTTATGGAGGATTTAATGGCTATAAATAATCAGGATACCTTGAAAAAGATAAAGTCGTATATAGCGAAAGTGCGTAAGCAAAATAATATGAATGATGCTACTCGTAAGGCTTTGGAGGAAATGGAAAAGGGAGAAATGATTCATTTCAATTCTTTCGATGCTTATGTAAAGGCAACAGAAAATGCTTGAGATTAATGTAACGCATCAGTTCATGAAAGACCTGAAAATAGCTAAAAAAAGAGGTCTTGATATTGATAAGCTTAATGAAGTGGTTCGTTTGATAGCTGAAGAGCAAGCATTACCGGATAAAAATAAAGACCATAAATTAAAAGGTGACTATATGGGTTGCAGAGAATGTCATATCCAACCGGATTGGCTGTTAATCTATGTGGTGGAAGACTCGGTTAAAATCTTGAATTTATTACGTACTGGCAGCCATTCTGATTTATTTTAGGGAAGGTTTTAATTCGTGTTTTATTCTTTTTTCTCCAAACTTCCCTTTGTCTCTTTTTTATATGAATTTCTCTAAAGCTGCTTTGTTCAGGATTTCCACCCGTTTTCCTTCCATAGTCATGAGTCCTTCCTTGATTATTTTATTAATTTCTTTCGATAGAGCAGGGCGCGATACATTGAGGTATTCGGCAAGTTGGGATTGCGTATGTGTAATCTCCACTATCAGGGAATCTTTCTTCTTGTGCTCGAACAAATAAACGATAAATCTTTCCCGGACAGTCTTGCGGGAGAGTGGTTTCAGGCGAGATACGGTGCAAATGTTACAATTACCTGCAATACAGAGAAAATTGTGCAATACTTGTGGGTCTTGGCTGATAACTTTAAAAGTAGAGTCTTTGGTTGCCATAAGCACTACACTATATTCAAGGGCGGTGAAAGTGGCCGGCAATGTATTGTCCGAATTAAAAAGATGAGGAGTGGCAAAGGTGCGTGGCGCAATGATATATTCAATCATCACTTCATTTCCCAATCCGTCGATAATATCCGTGCGCAATTTCCCTTCCAACAACACATACAGTTTGTTACAAGGCGTTCCCTGTGTGACAACTATCTCTTTTTTGTCTGCTGCATAGACTACGAAATCCAGTTTTTCTAATAAAGATTCTTTTATATTCAAAGGCAAATCCCGGAAAAGAGGAATTTGAAACAGCTTTTCTTTATGTATGTCGGTCAGTTGTATTTTTTTCATTGCAGCATGTTGTTCGTATCGTGGACAAAGATATAAATTAAATATCGGTAGAAAAAATCTTTTGTTATGTTTGAATCAGTAATTAGGGTATATATCTCTGTAATTTATCTACATCTGCTACGCTATAAATTGTCTATTTTTGCAGAGTGAAAAGACTGAATCATTCTAAAGATAAAACTAATAAAGTAAAGTTATGGCTAAAAAAGTTCTGATAATTTCTTCCAGTCCGCGCAAAGGCGGCAATTCTGATTTGCTTTGTGATGAATTTATGAAAGGCACTCTCGAAGCGGGCAATGAAGTGGAAAAGATTGTGTTGAAAGACAAAACGGTTCATCCTTGCATGGGATGCAGTGTTTGCAGTATGTACGGCAAGCCTTGTCCGCAGAAAGATGATGCGGCGGAAATCGTGGAGAAGATGATTGCTGCCGATGTTATCGTAATGGCAACTCCTGTTTATTTCTATACCATGTGCGGACAGATGAAGATAATGATTGACCGTTGCTGCGCGCGCTATACGGAGATAACGAACAAGGAATTTTATTTCATTATTGCGGCGGCAGAGGATAATAAAGCAATGATGGAACGCACGATAGACGGTTTCCGTGGCTTCCTCGATTGCTTGGAAGGGCCACAGGAAAAAGGAACGGTTTATGGAATCGGTGCCTGGAAGGTAGGGGAGATTAAAGATACTCCTTATATGCAGGAAGCCTATGACATGGGAAAAATGGTATAACTGTCCTGTCTCATTATAGTGACGCTATGCTTGCAGGATAGTGACGCTATGACAACAGGATAGTGACGCTATGACGACCGGATAGTGACGCTATCTTATGTTACCTTTTAAAGCATGAAAATGATATTTCAATCGAATAGATTGAAAAGTCAAGAATTTTAATTGACTGGATTGCTTGTTCTGCCACAGAATTATTATAATTTTGTGGCAGAACTTTTTATTTTGTATGATTCGTTTAATAACTAAGCATCATGGGCTATACAATAACGACTCTTGTGGAGAATTGTGTCTATGGACGTAAATTACAGGCAGAACACGGTCTTTCTCTATATATCGAGACATCGGGACATAGATTACTCTTCGATATGGGAGCGTCCGATTTGTTTATCCGTAACGCACGCCTGCTGCATATTGACTTGCAAAAAGTCGATTATCTGATATTATCCCACGGACATAGCGACCACACGGGAGGTCTGCGTCATTTTCTTGAATTGAACAAACAGGCTGTAATTATCTGCAAACGCGAAGCCTTCTCACCTAAATTCAAGGATGAACGCGAAAATGGAATGAAGCATACGCAGACTTTCGACCTTTCCCGTTTCCGTTTTATCGAAGAACAGACCGAATTGCTTCCCGGCGTATTTCTTTTTCCCTCTATTGATGTTATCGACCGTGAAGATACCCATTTCGAACGTTTCAGGGTTCAGAAAGAAGACGGTTGCCATATACCGGATACTTTTCAGGATGAATTGGCGGTAGTGCTGGTAGAACCGGATGGGCTTTCCGTATTGAGCGCCTGTTCTCATCGGGGAATAACAAATATCCTGCGAACAGTCCGTGCAGCATTCCCCGAATCTCCCTGTAATTTGCTTTTGGGAGGATTTCATATTCATAACGCTGAAGAACGGAAATATCAGGTCATTGCGGATTATCTGAAAGAATATCTTCCACGTCAGATTGGCGTCTGCCATTGTACGGGAGTAGATAAATATGCTTTCTTCTACAAAGACTTTGGCGACAGGATATTCTATAATCACACGGGAAAACTAATTCAATCCGATTTGTCGGAATAAAATATATATATAATAATTTGATATGAAGAAACTAATAACTTCTTTGGCACTGGCATTGACCGCATTGTCCGGCTATGCCATTACTCCTTTGTGGATGCGTGACGCACGTATTTCACCGAATGGAACGGAGATTGTCTTTTGTTATAAAGGCGATATCTACAAAGTCCCCGCACAAGGTGGGACAGCCGTTCAGTTAACAACACAAGCATCTTATGAAGCCAACCCCGTTTGGTCGCCCGACGGAAAACAAATTGCATTTGCCAGCGACCGGAATGGGAATTTCGACCTCTTTATCATGCCTGCCGACGGCGGAACCGCCCAAAGGCTGACTTATCATTCCGCTTCGGAGATTCCTTCGGCTTTTACTCCGGACGGAAAGTATGTACTTTTCTCTGCATCTATTCAAGACCCGGCAGGCAGTGCTTTGTTCCCTACCGGAGCAATGACGGAATTATATAAAGTACCTGTTAGTGGAGGACGTACCGAGCAAGTACTCGCTACCCCTGCCGAATGGGTTTGCTTTGATAAATCGGGGAAAAACTTTCTTTATCAAGACCGTAAAGGCTTCGAAGATGAATGGAGAAAACACCATACTTCTTCTATAACCAGAGATATATGGCTGTATAACACGCAATCGGGAAAACATACCAATCTGACGAATCGGGAAGGGGAAGACCGCAATCCAGTATATGCGCCCGACGGCAATTCTGTCTATTTTCTTAGCGAGCGCAACGGTGGCTCATTCAATGTCTATAACTTCTCACTGAATACTCCGCAAACGTCGAATGTCCCTCAAGAGGTAAAAGCGGTAACTACCTTCCGTACGCACCCGGTACGTTTCTTGTCAATCAGTGATAAAGGTACATTGTGCTATACCTATGACGGAGAACTTTATACACAGGAAGCAAATGCCCGTCCGAAGAAAGTAAGCGTCGAACTTGTTCGGGATGACGAAAAAGAGATTGCTTCCCTCAAATTCTCTCAGGGCGCTACTTCCGCTTCTGTATCTCCGGACGGCAAACAGGTTGCTTTCATAGTACGTGGCGATGTCTTTGTCACCTCAACGGATTACACTACAACAAAGCAAATCACGAACACACCGGCTAAAGAAGCCGCAGTGTCCTTTGCCCCGGATAACCGGACATTGGTTTATGCCAGCGAACGGACGGGTAACTGGCAACTCTACACCGCCAAAATATCCCGTAAAGAGGAAGCCAACTTCCCCAATGCAACTCTTATCGAGGAAGAAGTACTGCTTCCTTCCAAAACGGTAGAACGTGCTTATCCGCAATATTCCCCGGACGGCAAGGAACTGGCTTTCATTGAAGACCGTAACCGCTTAATGGTACTTGACTTAAAAACGAAGAAAGTTCGTCAAGTGACGGACGGCTCCACATGGTATAATACCGAAGGTGGATTTGATTACGAATGGTCACCGGACGGCAAATGGTTTACTCTTGAGTTTATAGGTAATCGTCACGACCCTTATTCGGATATAGGTATTGTCAGCGCACAGGGCGGTGCTATCACCAATCTGACTAACAGCGGATATATTAGCGGTTCTCCGCGTTGGGTACTGGACGGAAATGCCATTCTTTTTCAGACTGAACGCTACGGTATGCGTGCGCATGCTTCCTGGGGGTCGCAACAGGATGTCATGCTGGTATTCCTCAATCAGGATGCTTATGACCGCTATCGTCTGAGTAAAGAAGATTTCGAACTGCTCAAAGAATTAGAAAAGGAACAGAAGAAAGCGAAAGAAAAAGACGACGACAAGAAGAAAGACGGAAATAAGTCCAAAAAGGATAAGTCTGATAAATCTCCAAAAGCAAAGGCTGATAAAGAAAAAAGTAAGTCGGATAAAGATAAAGACAGCGACAAGGATGAGGCTGACGAGGATAAAGCATCCGAAGATAAAGCAGACAAGAAAGATATAATAGTAGAGCTTAACGGCATTGAAGACCGCATCGTCCGTCTGACTCCCAACTCTTCCGACTTAGGTAGTGCTATACTTTCAAAAGACGGAGAGAATCTTTATTATTTCTCAGCTTTCGAAGGTGGATATGACCTTTGGAAAATGAACCTTCGTGAAAAAGATACGAAGCGTCTGCACAAACTCAATACCGGTTGGGCATCATTGATGTTGGATAAGAAAGGGGATATTTTCTTATTGGGTAGTAGAAATATGCAGAAAATGGATGCGAAGTCGGATGCATTGAAATCAATCGGTTATCAGGCTGAAATGAAAATGGATTTGGCTGCCGAACGTGAAGCGATGTTCGCCCATGTGTACAAGCAACATCAAAAACGTTTCTATAATCTCACTATGCATGGAGTTGATTGGGATGCTATGACGGCTGCCTATCGCAAATTCCTGCCTCATATTGATAACAACTACGATTTTGCGGAACTATTGAGCGAATGGTTGGGCGAACTGAATGTTTCGCATACGGGAGGACGTTATTCTCCGAGAGGTGGGGGAGATGTGACCTCTAATCTGGGCTTATTGTTCGATTGGGAGTACCAGGAAAAAGGAATGAAAATCGCTGAGGTAATCGAGAAAGGCCCGTTCGACCACTCACGTACCAAAGTAAAAGCCGGCTGCATTATCGAAAAGATAAACGGTGAAGAACTGGCACCCGATAATGACATTACTTATCTGCTGAATAACAAAGCCGGAAAGAAAACCTTGATTTCACTTTATAATCCGCAAAGCAAAGAACGTTGGGAAGAAGTGGTGATGCCTATTACAAGCGGACAACTGAACGGATTGCTATACAAACGTTGGGTAAAACAACGTGCCGCCGATGTTGAGAAATGGTCGAACGGACGCCTTGGGTATGTTCATATTCAATCTATGGGCGACGGTAGTTTCCGTACTGTTTACTCTGATATTTTGGGTAAATACAACAACTGTGACGGAATAGTAATCGACACCCGTTTCAACGGTGGCGGTCGTCTGCACGAAGATATTGAAATACTGTTCAGTGGGAAGAAATACTTCACGCAAGTGGTACGTGGCCGTGAAGCGTGTGATATGCCAAGCCGTCGTTGGAACAAGCCTTCCATTATGTTGCAATGCGAAGCCAACTACTCGAATGCGCATGGCACTCCTTGGGTATACAAACATCAGAAGATAGGCAAGCTGGTCGGTATGCCTGTGCCGGGAACAATGACAAGTGTATCTTGGGAAACATTGCAAGACCCGTCACTGGTATTCGGTATTCCTATTATCGGTTATCGTCTGCCGGATGGAAGCTATCTGGAAAATAGCCAGTTGGAACCTGATATTAAAGTTGCCAATGCCCCCGAAACAGTGGTGAAAGGAGAGGATACGCAACTGAAAACGGCTGTTGGCGAATTGCTTAAAGAAATAGACAGCCAGAATAGATACTAAATATCGAAGAGAAATATAAAAGCCGTTTCTTTGGGAGATTTAAAGTTCTCTTTCCGAAGAAACGGCTTTTATTATGTTTTATTTCAAAACGGGCAAGAGCTTGTAGAGTGTCTTCCTCGTCATTATCTTCTGATTTAGGAAACTGACAATATATCCTGTGATACAGGCAGCGATAAGAGAGCCTTCGCGTACTCCTTCAATGCATTGGGAGAGGAGAAGGGAAAGTAGTACCGCAAATGTGACTAGCGTAACATCGAAATAGACCTTGAATTTCCCAAACTCTTTGTTGTAATGGCGGGAAGCATATTTCACAAAGGCTTCCGCACTCATCATAGTGACTTTGGGTTTCAACTCCAGTACCACGCCGATAGATTGCACCATACATCCTGTAAGCAATAACGCTATTGACATTCCATAACTCTCGGGATGCAGGTTATTGGTAATTGTCATATTGAAATCAATGAATGCCGAGAAGATAAAGGAGAAGGGCAATTGAAGAAGAATCTCGATAATATCCTGCCGGGTTCTGTTCTTTCGGATTAACCAAAACTGCCCCAAGATAAGTACCATATTGATAAGAAAGGTGCAAGTGCCTAATGATAAAGGACTATTCAGGCTTAATACATAGTTTACGCTGGATATAGGGGTGGTTCCCAATGCCGAACGTATGATTAATACTATTCCGGCAGCCAGAAAATACAATCCTATAATAAACACCAAATATCTTTTGCAAACGTCTTTCATTCTCATATCTTCAAAACTTTTTAATTGATTCCTTCTTATGAATTGAAAAGGATATGCAAAGTTCCTGTTTTTTTGCCGGAAATGAATTATCTAATTCCACACAGTTTTTGTCATATCCGAAACAAATCGTATTTTTACATCGAAAAGAAGGAGGCATAAATGGTAAAATCACGTATTTTCGATAATAAGCAGTTGTTGAAGGAACATCCTGAAATTCCTCATTACGAAGAGGACGTCGTTTGTTTCATGAGTGAATACAAAGACAGGAGTTATCCCGAAAATGAACGCTATTTTAACCGGGAACTGTATATGATACTTGTGCTCGAAGGTCGTTCGGAGATTTTGCTGAATGGAGAGTTTATTGCGATAGAGCCTTATATGCTGCTTATTCATGGAGCAAATTATCTCACCGACCATTTATATTCAAGTCCCGATATAAAGTTTATCACTCTTTCCATTTCCGAATCCATGCGGACGGATGATTCTTATCTGACTCAAATAACGGCTATCTTGTTGGCGACGATGCGGCAGAACAAGCAATATACCATACAACTGGCCGCATACGAAGCTCAAATCATCCGTAACGAACTGGAAGTGCTCATGCATCTGTTGAATATAAAACACCAGTTTCTTTTCCGGAGAATACAGGCGGCGTGCAATGCCTTGTTTCTGGATATAGCCGATTTCCTTTCCCGAAAGACAATTATTAAAAAGCAGGTTAGCCATAAAGACCATGTGCTGCAAGAGTTTCATGCGCTTGTCACCCGGAATTTCAGGGAACAACATTTTGTCGGTTTTTATGCGGATAAGCTGGCTATCAGTGAACAATATCTTGCCCGCATCGTCCGTGCCGGAACAGGAAAGAGTGTAAACAGTATTATCAATGAATTACTGATAATGGAAGCCCGTACATTGTTGAGCTCAACCAAGTCTACGATAGGAGATATCGCTTCCGAACTAGGCTTTAGTGATGCGGCCGGATTCTGTAAGTTCTTCAAGAGAAATACCGGGCAGACTCCATTGAATTATCGGAAAGGATTACGGATTTGACAGAAAAAGAAAGTAGGTTGATGTTTCTTCCCGTTGTGGTAAGCATATCAACCTACATGAATATATAATGAACTGGTCGGGTATTTTCTAACCGATAATCTTTCTGATATCTTCTACAATCAGTTCATCTGTCAGATGATTGGCACGAAGTAACTCTTGCACATCGTACCGATCTACGAATTCTTTCTTCGCTCCGTAATTAAGTACTTTCATATCGCTGGCACCATAATAGCGGGCAATCTTTTCACCGAAACCGCCGTCCAGTACACCGTCTTCCAGGGTAATCACTAATTGGTGGTCAGCTTTCAGCTCTTCCATTAATTCATTATCAACGCCGGTGATGTAGCGCGGATTGATGAGTGTTGCGTCAATATTGGCTTTTTCTTTCAGGAGTGATACAACCGACTGTCCTAATCCGTAGAATGAACCTAATGCAAGGATAGCCACCTTCGAACCACGATGATCCACTTTATAACGATTGAGAACGCTGTAATCGGTTTCCACAGGCGCACCGCAGCTAATCACATCTGTTGCAGGCACACGGATAGCAACCGGATGCTCATTCTGGCGGATACTCCATTCCAGCATGGCAAGATATTCCTCTTTGCAGGTGGGTGCCAGATAAACCATGTTCGGGATATTGCTGATAAGCGGAATGTCGAAGAAGCAGAGATGAGTTACATCATTCATGCCGGACAATGTCCCCCAGAATACCAACAGGACTGCCGGATTATTGTTGATGCAGAGGTCTTGCGAGAGTTGGTCGTAAGAGCGCTGGATGAACGTACTATATACTCCATAAACAGGTTTTCCTCCGTTAGCTGCAATACCGGAAGCAAGCGCCACTGCGTGTTCTTCGGCAATGCCGACATCTACAAACTGCTTGCCTGCTTCCTGACGGCGGTCGGGAGTAAATCCGAGCACAGCAGGAGTGCCCGAAGTGATTGTTACCACACGTTTGTCTTCTTTCATCTTTTTCAGCAGATAATGGGCAGTCACTTCGCTATAATCTTCCGCAGTTTCGTCAAACTTAGATTCTCCGGTTTCTATATTGAACGGAGTACGCCAGTGGTAAGTCTCCTTGTCTTGTTCTGCACGTTCATACCCTTTGCCTTTCAGAGTATTGATGTGTACTACTATCGGATGCCGGATATCTTTCACTTTAGAGAAAGCCTCAACCAATGCTTCTACGTTGTTGCCGTCGTTCACGTACATATAATCCAATCCCATAGCCTTGAAGAAATTACATTCACACTGCCCGTTACTGTCACGCAAATCTTTCAAGTTCTTATATAGTCCACCGTGATTCTCGGCAATAGACATCTGATTGTCATTGACAATAATAATCATATTTGTACCAAGCTCCGCTACATAGTCCAATCCTTCAAATGCTTCGCCGCCACTTAAAGAGCCGTCGCCTATCACGGCTATGATATTCTCATTACCACTGGTCAGGTCGCGTCCCTTCGCCAATCCGCTAGCCAGGCTGACGGAAGTGGAAGTATGACCGATAACGAAGAAATCATGCTTACTTTCTTGTGGTTCGGAGTAACCGGATATATTGTCATACTCAGCCGGGTAGAGGAAAGCGTCTTTCCGTCCGGTCAGCATTTTATGCACATAACTTTGATGCGATACATCAAAAACAATTTTGTCTTTCGGTGAATTGAATACATAATGTAAAGCAATAGTCGCTTCCACCATTCCGAAATTAGGGCCGAAATGCCCGCCGTGTTCACTCAACTTTTGCAGGAGTGACGCACGGATTTCATTACTTAAATCATTGAGTTCCTGAAACGATAACTTCTTTACGTCTGCGGGAGAGTAAATATTTTCTAAATACAGGTTCTTCGTCAAATTTGGTGGTAATCTCTTTTTTATTTCGATGGTTTTCCTCTTCTTCTTCTTCCTTAATCCTAT
>ENA-UEPG01000731-UEPG01000731.1-human-gut-metagenome-genome-assembly--contig:-NODE-731-length-30734-cov-9.192191_pt1 | contig 30734 bp, 26 predicted proteins | sample MGYA00242893_ERZ507902 | MGnify/ENA primary metagenome ERZ507902 (study PRJEB26167, sample SAMN06115491) | human gut metagenome | host: Homo sapiens | place: China:Gansu | collected 2015-04-23 | study...
CAATTTCAACTATTTAAATTTACGAAAGATTTTTCTCAAAATGAAAAAATCCCGGAGCTATGTTCTGGGAGTTCGGGAAAAATATTCTCTTTATTTCTAGAGGATTCGAATTCTAATCCCGAAAATCTATAATTTTCCGGAATCAAAATAATTATTCTCGTTAGCCTTTGGCTTGTCCGAGAGAAGGCTATATAGATAGCGGTCATTAGCTAGGAAATCGAACTACAAAATTCGTTATTCACGAAATCTCCGTCCTATATTGAAGAAAAAGAATCTTTCAGGAGATTTCAATGTCGCAAGAGAATCTATCGAATTCAGCCGGCCCCAGTTGCCTCAAACGAAGTTTTGGTATGCGGGAAGCGGTGACCATTACCGCCGGTTCTGTGATCGGTGTCGGCCTTTTTACAACCGGATCCAATTTAGTCGGAAACCTCGGTATCGAGATAATCTTCGCCACCTTATTGGCGCTATTGGTAAGCATTTATCCTGCTCTTCTTTACGCAGAAATGGGGGCTGCACTTCCATATGCGGGCGGAACCTACCAATTTGCCTCGCTTGGACTAGGGAAGGCGGTAGGCGTTTTGGCCGGTTGGAATTTCATTATTTCGCTCGTTGCGGTTACCGGCGGTGAGGCGCTGGCCTTTAGTTATTACTTCAAAACACTTTGTCTTGCTTTCGGATGGCAAATTCCATTGTCTGATATCGCAGTGGCGTTGATCGTCACGATCGTTTTCATTATTTCCAATGTCTTCGGTGTTAGGTTAACGGGCCGGCTGCAAAACGGCTTTATGTTCTTTTTCTGGGGCGTTGCTGCTATTTGGTTCCTGACAATGATCCCGAATATTGAACTGCCGAATTTTGTAAAGTCGCCGGAATTCATCGCAAAGGACAAAGACTTTACGTTTATCGGCGCCGTGTGCATGATCTGGTGGTGCTTTGCAGGCTTTGAAGCCTGTGTGGCGATGGGAGAGGAGATTCGTTTCCCGAAAATCAATATTCCTCGTGCCATGTTCTTGGCTCCGTTCGTCGTTTTCTGTGTGAACGCATTGTTCCAGTGGTATCTGATCGGTATTACACCGGTAGAGAAATTAGCATCTCTGGCAACGGCTGAAGCTCCTTATGCGGAAGCAATGAAGGCAGCCGGCATCCTAGGATTCCCTCTTGCCTTGCTCGCGGCCGGCATTGCTTTCGGCGGTGATTTCTCAACGTTAAATGCCTCTATTTCAACAACACCGCGTTATCTCTTTACGATGGCTAGAGACGGCGCAATGCCCAAGATTTTTGCAAAGGTCAGCCGCCGTTATCAGACACCTTACGTTGCGGTGATAACGCTGGGTGTATTGACCGTTGCTCTGATTGCAACTAACTCATTGCTTTACATTGCAGAACTTTCCTTATTCGCAGATCTTTTCTACTACGTTCTCGGAATACTGGCAGCTTGGGGTTTGCGGAAAAAGCATCCTGAATTAAAACGTTCTTATAAAGCTCCATTGATCATGGTCGGTGCTCCGGCCAGCGCTTTAATTTACTTGTATATGATGACTGAGCTGAGTAATGAGGCTTTTTACACCGGCGTTATATGGTGTCTCCTCGGAATTGCTATTTACTGGTGCTGCTTTAAGTATTACGGAGCCGGCGCATCTTTTAAGTTGGATGAAAAAGCTTCCGGCGTTGATGAAATCCCGACACCTGAAGAAAAGAGGAGCATGGACCGGGAATATCATCTTTGGTGGTTCCTCGTAGGTGGATTGAGCATTGTTGCCACGCTGCTTTATTTACTACCGTATTTGATGCGCTAAGTTAACCAAAACGTATTTGAGCCTCGTCCTGAATGACGGGGCTTATTTTTTAACTTGAATTGAAGAATTTTGGGGCTAATCTAAATACGAACTCAGAATTAGATTCTTGCTTAAAGGTGAAAGAGAGAAAGCTCCGGAAGGGGGGGGGCAAGGAAAAGAAGATTTCTTAAAAACAAATATCAGAAGTAATCCTAATTCTTTGGTGACGAAAGCGGATTAATAGAAATAAGACAAGTTGAAGTTGTAGTACGTAATCTTTTTTGAAGAAAGAACAAATCTTTGAAAAAGAGAGAAAGCATGTACCTATAGAAACAATACCAAGTTAATGCTCTGAAAGTGAGATTACAAACTTCTTTGAAAACTCGAAGATTTATCGATGGCATCAAAGGGTACTCATATGTTAGGGCAGGGAAGTGTGTATTAAATAAAGTAAGTTTGCTTTGATTATCATCAAAATTGAAAATTAAAATAAATATAAATATCCAGAAGTATTAAATTTAAATTTTTTATAGAATAATTATAACAACATTAAAAAAGTTTTCAGTATACCGTTTGAACAAAACATTTAAATTATTTAAATATAAAAACAAGTTAGACAAGATAAATTCTTTCTATCTATTATTTAACTTCGTTCCGAGTAGAGCAGGGTAGGCTTTTTCTCATAACTTTCTTTGATAATCTGAATACTATAAATTCATCAATTTCCTGATTCTCTACCATAGAGATTGAAAATTTAATTTGTACAGCAGGAAGGAAGGCCAAGGTGTAAGTCGGAGGACTTGGAAAGAAGTTACCAGAAAGTTGTCAACAGAGCGTTGTGAATATATAGAAATAGACAATTTCTTCGTATAAACAGATGGATAGATGAGTTTATAAAGACTTTTTACGAGCGATAAAAAACTCGAAATAGGTCGATTTATTTACTGTATAAACAATATATTAGAAAAGGTTCCAATAAGTTAAATTATATTAGATATTTATTTGAAAGAAGATTTGTTCACAATAAAAATCGTTAATTTACAGATAGTTAAGTAGATACTTAAAGGCTTCGTCATTCATACAGTATGATGTACTGTCAATATAACTGTATAGAAGATTTATACAGTAAATTCGAGAGGATTGAGAGGGTGGTATCTTAGGTTACCCTGTTATACAAAAATACTGATACCCCATTGTATAAACCAATAAAAACATAAAAAGGAATGAGATCGCCTATAAATTTTAAAGATTATTATAAACTAATGAAGAAAATTAATAATATAAGAAATTAGGTCATTGTGAATTTAAACATACTTTTTTAATCTTATTTATATCTCTTTTAAATATTTGACAACTAAAATAAATTAATTATTATTACTATTGACAGTAGCCTTAAACAGAATTTAATTATTTTTGTATTTCTTCTTATCATTAAATAAAATTTAATTTTCTAACGAAAAAGTTGGATCTAAATAGAAAATTAATTTTTAATGACGTGCTTGTTTCTAGCTGTCAACCTTTGTCTTTGCCATAGGAAGGAATTTGTCTGTTCCTATGCAAAACAATCCTTAACCTATTTATTTAATTGAGATATTCACTAAAAAATGAATTCTTATTCGCAGGGGTGAATCTGGATATCAGAAGGCGTTTTCAAAATTCTAATCTTTAAATCCGGCTTGCCTAAGCTTTTTTAGCTAAGATTTTTATGTTGTAATTTTCGAAACGACTATTTTTCTGATCCTTAGGAGATTCTTTATGCAACGCCGCCAATTAATTAAAGGCTTAGCCGCCGGAGCAATTGTTTCTACTTTGCTTCCTGCATTTGCAGCAGAACCCGTAACCCTCAAAGTCGGAGCTTCTCCCCTTGTAACAGGAGATATTCTTGAGTTCGTAAAACCTGCCCTTGCCAAAAAAGGCATCAATCTCAAGATCATCGAATTTACCGACTATATTCAGCCGAATCTAGCTTTGGCGGATAAAGAAATTGATGCAAATCTTTTCCAACACAAGCCTTTCATGGATAAGTTCTGCCAGGACCGAGGTCTTAAGCTGACGGCTTTGTCTGGCATTTTTATTGCACCTATCGCTCTTTACTCTAAAAAGATCAAAGACGTTAAGGAATTAAAGAAGGGCGACACCATCACGATCCCTAACGATCCGACGAACGGCGGCAGAGCATTGCAGCTGCTTGCCGGAACAGGTCTTTTAAAACTAAAAGAGGGTGTCGGACATGCAGCAACAGTTGAGGACATCATTGATAATCCGTTGAGGTTAAGAATCGTAGAGGTCGAGGCTGCGACGCTTCCGAGAACACTTGATGATGCTCGCGCAGCCGTTATTAATCAGACCTACGCGCTGCCGGCCGGCCTTAATCCCGTCAAAGACTCCTTACTCATTGAAAGTAAAGATTCTCCGTATGCAAACATGGTTGCTATCCGTACCGGAGACAATCGCCCAGAACTTGTTGAATTGAACAACGCACTTCACACACCGGAAGTAAAACAATTCATACTTGAGCACTACAAAGGATCTTTGATTCCATCCTTCTAACATTAGGACGCCTGTACATGAATAAACGCAATTTTTTGATTACCGCTGCACTCAGCGCCGCTCTCTGCTTTTTCGGTACTGCAAACGCCGCTGAGACCTTAAAGATTGGAGCTTCTCCGGTTCCGCACGCTGATATTCTGAAAGTGGTCCAGCCCGAACTCGCTAAAAAGGGCATTGACCTTAAGATTATTGAGTTCTCTGATTATGTTCAGCCGAACCTGGCGCTTTCTGACAAAGATCTGGATGCCAACTTCTTCCAGCATCTGCCTTATCTAGAAGCTTTCTCGAAAGACCATCGCTTAAATCTGGTGTCTGCAGGAGCGGTTCATATTGAACCGATGGGCGTTTACTCCAAGAAAGTAAAGAACTTGGCCGATCTGAAAAAAGGTGCCTCTGTCGCCATTCCTAATGATCCGACAAACGGCGGAAGAGCGCTTCAGGTTCTTGCTGCTGCCGGCCTGATCAAAATGAAAGACGGTGTCGGTGTGAACGGAACTCCTCTGGATATCACCGATAATCCGAAGAGAATCCGTATCGTCGAAGTGGAAGCAGCAACACTGCCCAGAGCTTTGGACGATCTAGATGCTGCCGTTATCAATTCTAATTACGCCCTCGGCGCTAAGTTGAACCCCACAAAAGATGCGATTGCCATTGAAGCCAAAGATTCTCCTTATGCAAATGTTGTGGCAGTGAGAGCAGGGGACGAAAACAAACCCGCTATTAAGGAATTGATGAGCTCTCTTCATTCGCCCGAAGTTAAGAAGTTTATTGAGGAAAAATATAACGGAGCCGTTGTTCCGGCTTTCTAAGTCGCTAATCGGATGGACGTCAAAGCTGAAGAATCTTGAAAATTACTTCTGACGGTTTATCCATTAGCGGACAAAGGGAAATCCTTCCATTTTGAGACAACAAAAAAACGGCCTTGCGGCCGCTTTTTTGTTGTTAATGACTATTGAAAGGAGGGTGTCATACTGAAGCGACTGAATTCTCTTTCCTGTTCTTCGATAAGGTCTTCACCGTCTAATTCAAAATTCTTTTCGATATCGATGTCTTCAATGAGAAGACGATTTTCGCCTTTAGATGTCAGTCTGGCCCAGAAAATAGAGCCGGCCGCATCCTTCATTCTGACTTCTGTTTTACCGATGCGATTTAATTGTGCTTCTTTAACCTGAAAAACTGCTTGGTCTACGATCAAGTCCCGAAGAAGATAACCGACTGCAATACCCAGCGTAGCAGCGATGCCCTCACCAATCTTGGAAATGATTCCGCTCTTTTCAACCGTGACCCAGCCGCTTTCTCTGCGGGTGGAGCAAAAAACACATTCACTCGTCTCTTCGGTATACGTAAAAGTCTGATTAATGTCTTTATCGGCCGTTTCTAAAACCTGTAAAGCGCCGTTTGTGTATTTAGACATTCTTCATTTCCCTTAATTAAATTTCATTGAACTTTCGTCTTGGTCGCTATATTGAAACAAAGCAAAGAAAGGGACAATAGCGTAAACCCCCAGCTAAACTCACTTTGAGCTAAATTATGGAAAAACCCTTAAGTGATTGGCGAAGCAAATTAGGAGGTTTCCCTTAGAAATGCCCATTTTGATGGAAAAATTAGTTCGCAGAGCAATTAAAAATTTGTAAAAATGAAAACCAAAATGGGGCGAAAAATAGGGGAGGGTGAATTAAATTAGTGTGTTAACGTTTTTACAATTTCAGAATCATTCAGCCTAGAGTCGTCATAAATTCCGAAAATTTCTTAAGGTTGTTGTAAGAAAGAGACAGCGCAAAACTATTGTCATATTAGTGAAAACACCTATGCAACTTTAGATAATCCGAGTAAATCAGACAAATTGAAAAAAACCGTAAATTGCTGAAAGGGTATTTTATCTCGTCAAACCAACAAATTAAGACCAAATTACTATAGGGAAGAGGGTAAAGAAAAAGACAAAATTCATCCTTTTTTTCAATTTTTCATTAAGTGAAACTACTTAGTTTTGTTTTTGGACTCTTTAAATCCATTGTCTTTTGTCCGAAGTTGTTCTAAATTTCAGCTCAACAGTTTTAGGTGCAATTGTTTTTCATGGTCAACCCTAATATATGTAGCGGATTTGACAGAGAAATTATTCGCACCTGAATTTGTTGGTTTTTTACCCCATGCTGCCGAAAGGTGCCACCCGTCTTTTCGGTTAACTTGGATCAAGGAGATCTACTAAATGAAAGTTATTTATACGGATGTACTGGTCATCGGCGCAGGTCTTGCCGGTCTGCGTATGGCCGTCGGTGCCAAACGCCGCGGACATGATTCCATCATCCTCTCTCTAGTTCCCCCTAAACGTTCCCACTCCAAAGCCGCTCAGGGCGGTATGCAGGCCTCTCTGGCTAATGTGATTAAGGGCGTCGGCGACAATGAGGATGTCCACTTCGGCGACACCGTTCGCGGTTCCGACTGGGGTGCAGACCAGGAAGTCGTTCGTATGTTCGTTAATACTGCTCCGAAAGCTGTCCGTGAACTGGCTGCTTGGGGCGTGCCCTGGAGCCGTATCACTCCGGGTGACCGTCAGGTTATTATCAACGGCGAAAAAGTTACTATTACCGAACGTAAAGAAGCTGCCGGCCTGATCGGTCAGCGTGACTTCGGCGGTACAAAGAAATGGAGAACATGCTTCGTTTCCGACGGTACCGGCCACGCTATGCTGAACGCTGTTTCCGACCGTGCTATCGCTCTCGGTATTCCTATTCACGAACGTGTTGAAGCCATCGCTTTGATCCACGACGGTTCCCGCTGCTACGGCGCTGTCGTTCGTGACCTTATCACCGGTGAACTCATCGGTTACGTTGCCCGAGCTACTGCTATCGCAACCGGCGGTGCAGGTAAGATCTTCCGCGTTTCTACAAACGCTCAAATCTGTGAAGGTACCGGCCACGCTATCGCTCTGGAAACAGGCGTTGCTATGTGCGGTAACTTGGAGGCTGTTCAGTTCCATCCGACAGGTATTTTCCCGGCCGGTATTCTGGTTACTGAAGGCTGCCGCGGTGACGGCGGTCTGCTTCGCGACGTCGACGGCCATCGCTTCATGCCGGACGTTGAACCTGAAAAGAAAGAACTTGCCTCTCGTGATGTTGTTTCCCGTCGTATGGAAGAACGTATTGCTCAGGGCAAGGGCGTTAAGAGCCGCTTCGGTGAACACCTCTGGCTCGACATCACGCTGCTCGGTGAAAACCACATTAAACACAACCTTCGTGAAGTTTACGAAATCTGCCATTACTTCCTCGGCGTTGACCCGACGAAGGATTGGATCCCGGTTCGCCCGGCTCAGCACTACACCATGGGCGGTGTCCGCACCAACCCGAACGGCGAATCTCAGACTCTGAAGGGCCTGTTCGCTGCCGGTGAAGCTGCTTGCTGGGATATGCACGGCTTTAACCGTCTCGGCGGTAACTCCGTTGCTGAAACTGTTGTTGCCGGTATGATCATCGGCGAAACAATCGCTGACTTCTGCGACAAGCCTGAAAACGCCATCGACATTCCGACCCGCGTTGTTTACGACTTCATCAAGCGCGAACAGTCCAAACTGGACGCCTTCGTTAAGAACAATGGCAAAGAAAACATGGCTGAGATCCGCACTCGCATGCAGGAAATCATGACGACTAAGGTCGGTATTTTCCGCGAAGGCGAAAAACTCAAGGAAGCTGTCGAAGAACTCGAAGACCTCTACAAGAAGAGCTTCAACGTTGCTGTTAAGAACCAGCCGGGTGCCAACCCTGAGCTTGTTTATGCTTACAGAACACAGAAGATGCTCCGCGTCGCCCTCGGTATGGCTCTCGGTGCTTCTCTTCGTACAGAATCCCGCGGTGCTCACTTCCGCGTTGACTACCCTGTTCGTAACGACGCTGAATGGTGCAAACGTACACTCAGCACATGGAAGAACGAATCCGATACTCTTCCGACAATTACTTACCAAGACCTCGACATCTCCAAGATGGAACTTCCTCCGGGCTGGCGTGGTTACGGTGCTAAGAACTACATTGACAACCCCGAAACACCTGTTCGTCAGAAACAAGTCGACGAAATCCGTGCCAAACTGGAATCCGAAGGCGCAGACCGTTTCGCTGTCCAGAATGCACTGATGCCGTACCTGCAGCTTCTGCCCGAAGATCTCCGCGGCAAGAACGAACGTATTGACGAACCCCTGTCTTAATCTTTGGAGTTGAAATTAAATGGCTGATACAACACAACAGATGGCTGCTGCTGAAGAGAAAAAAGAAGATGCAGTTCCCCAGCAGGCGAAAGCTCATCGCATGCTCCAGGTAAGCATTCTTCGTTACAACCCGGCTGATCCGGATAGCGTTCCTCACCTGCAGACTTACTCCGTTTCCGAAACGGACTCTATGACTCTCTACATTCTCTTGAATGAATTGAGAGACACACAGGATCCTTCCCTCCAGTTCGACTTCGTTTGCCGTGCCGGTATTTGCGGTTCCTGCGCAATGCTCGTTAACGGTAAACCGACTCTGGCCTGCCGCTGCCTGACAAGAGATCTTCCGGATCACTTCACTCTGGCTCCGCTTCCCGGCTTCGAACTTATCGGTGACTTGTCTGTCAACACAGGTAAGTGGATGCGCGGTATGTCCGAACGTATCCAGTCCTGGTGCCACCTTAACGATGACAATGTCAATCTGTCTAAGATTGAAACCCCGATGGATCCGCATCTGGCCGAAGAAATCTACCTGCTTGACCGCTGCGTTGAATGCGGCTGTTGCGTAGCTTCCTGCGGTAACTTCCGTATGCGTCCTGACTTCGTCGGTGCTGTCGCTATCAACAAGATCTCTCGTTTCCGTCTGGATCCGCGCGATCACCGTAATGATGCCGACTACTACGAAATCCTCGGTACTGAAAGCGGAGTTTTCGGCTGTATGTCCCTCCTGGCTTGCCACGACTTCTGCCCGAAAGATCTGCCTCTGAAGACTCAGATTGCTTTCATGCGTCGTAAGATGGCCGAGCAGGGCATCATGGGCAAAGAAGAGCCCAGCCTCAAGAGAGTCATTCCTCTTCGTGAGCTCAAGCTCGACTAATCCTACTTTGTAACAAAACGTCCTAGCAAGACCTAAACCCCTACCTTAATCGGTAGGGGTTTTTGTTTGTTGCGGCAATGAAACAACACATGCCGTGAAGTGATGATACTTAAAACGAAAGTTCTAGGTAAAAACCCTTGATTTATCGACAATTCAGAAAATTTTTCTAGAGAATTTTCATGAAATGTGCTACCTTAGTCCCCGTTTGAGCAGTACCGATTCCCATGCAAAGAAACAATTTGTTACGATACTGCCTGCAGCCACTCAATCGTATGACCACGGTCTTCGGACTGACGAAAGAGGACGGTTTTTTGAGACTTCTCATTATTCAAAACAGGAGCAACAATGACTCGTATTGAGCACGATTTTATTGGCGACTTAGAAGTTCCGGCTAATGCCTACTACGGCGTTCAGTCTCTTCGCGGTAAAGAAAACTTCTTCATCACTGAAGAAAAGAACAACCAGGAAATCTACTTCATCATCGCTTTTGCTTATGTCAAAAAAGCAGCTGCTATGGCGAACAAAGAACTCGGCGTTGTTAAACCCGAAGTTGCCGACGCAATGATCTGGGCATGCGACCAGCTCATCAACAACACCGAAAAATATCGCGACCAGTTCATCACTGACTGGCTGCAGGGCGGTGCCGGTACCTCCACCAACATGAATGCCAACGAAGTCATCTCCAACCTTGCTATCGAACATCTCGGCGGCAAGCTTGGCGATTACTCCATCGTTAACCCGAACAACGATGCTAACTTCGGTCAGTCCACAAACGACACCTATCCGACCGCTATCCATCTGAGCTGCATCCTCCGCTCCAACGTCCTTATCAAGGCCGCTGAAGAACTCCGCGACGCACTCTATGCCAAAGCTAAAGAATTCGATCAGACTCTGAAGATGGGCCGTACCCACCTCCAGGACGCTGTCCCGATGACTCTGGGTCAGGAATTCCACGGCTGGGGCTTCACCATCAATGACGAAATTGAAAACCTGCGCGCTGCCCAGGAACACCTCAAGATCGTCAACCTCGGCGCTACCGCTATTGGTACTACTGTTACGGCTGCTCCGGGATATCCTGAACTTGCTGTTAAGAACCTTGCCGAACTGACCGGCATCGACTTCAAGAACAGTGAAGACCTGATTGCTGCTACCAGCGACTGCGGCGCTTACATGACTCTGTCCTCCGCTATCAAGGGCTTGGCTGTCAAGATGACTAAGGTTTGCAACGACATTCGTCTGCTTGCCTCCGGTCCTCGCTGCGGCCTGAAGGAAATCAACCTTCCTCAGCTCCAGCCGGGTTCTTCCATCATGCCGGGTAAAGTCAATCCGGTTGCTGCTGAAGTTGCCAACCAGGCCAGCTTCCTTGCTATCGGTCTCGACACAACAGTGATGCTTGCCGCTTCTGCCGGCCAGCTCGAACTGAACGTTATGGAACCGGTGATCACTTTCGCTCTGTACACACAGATGAAAGTTATGACCAACGCATGCGACACACTGCGTACAAAACTGGTTGAAGGCGTTACCGCCAACACCGAACGCTGCAAAGACTATGTCATGAACTCCATCGGTATCGTTACACTCCTGAAGCCGCATTTCGGCTACCAGAAGTGCGCCGCTATCGCTAAGGAAGGCTACACAACCGGCAAGTCTCTGCATCAGATCGTTGTTGATGAACAGCACCTGATGACTCAGGCTGAATGGGAAGCCACATTCAATACTCAGAACTTGATTCATCCGAAATTCGTCAAGTAATTGAGTTCAAGATTTCGGCAGCGGAATCCGCTGCCGAATTTTCAGCGCTCGGAGCAGGTTAAAAAAACATGTTCTTGCTCCGATTCAAGGGTCTTTGGCGACCCGTCAATAATTAACTAAGCCAACATCTCGGGGAGTACGGTCAACCGCGTACTTTCTTTTGGAGGATTTATGGATATCATGGTTATTCTTCAGATTATCGTTCTGCTCGGCGCCATCTTTGTCGGTGTGCGTCTCGGCGGTATCGGTATCGGCTACGCCGGCGGTGCCGGTGTTCTCATTCTCGGTCTGTGTTTAGGCATGAAGCCGGGTAACATTCCTTGGGACGTGATCCTGATCATTGCATCCGTGATCTCGGCCATTTCCGCCATGCAGCTCGCAGGCGGCTTGGACTACCTCGTTTACATCGCTGAAAAGATTCTCTACAAGAATCCTAAATACATCAACTATCTGGCTCCGCTGGTTACCTATGTTCTGACGATTTTCGCCGGTACAGGTCACACCGCTTTCTCGATGATCCCGGTTATCGTTGAAGTTGCTAAAGGCCAGAACATCCGCCCGAGCGTTCCGCTCTCTATCGCTGTGGTCGCTTCTCAGATCGCTATTACAGCTTCTCCGGTTTCCGCCGCTGTTATTTACATGACAGGCGTTCTCGAACCGTTCGGCTGGAGCTATCCGACTCTGCTGGCTGTTTGGCTTCTGACCACATTCTTAGGCTGCATGGTCACTGCTTTCATCATGACGATTTTCTGCAAAATGGACCTCAGCACCTCTACGGTTTATCAGAAACGTCTTAAAGAAGGTCTCGTTAAACCTCCTGTCGGCATGCAGGAAATCAAGATCACTTCCTCTGCCAAGCTTTCCGTTTGGATCTTCCTTATCGGCGTTATCGCAGTTGTCTGCTACGCATCCGCTATTTCTCCGGCTATCGGCCTGATCAAACCGGTTATCGTCACACGTGACGCAGCCATCATGAGCTTGATGCTTACCGTCGGCGCTCTGATCACGGTTTTCTGCAAGGTCAAACTCGGCGATATCGCTTCCACATCCGTTTTCAAATCCGGTATGGTTGCCTGTATCTGCGTTCTCGGTGTTGCATGGCTCGGTGATACATTCGTTTCCGGTCACACTGCTCAGATCAAGGCTTTTGCTTCTGAAACCATCAGCCAGTATCCGGCTCTCCTCGCAGTTGTCTTCTTCTTAGCCGCTATGCTCCTGTACTCTCAGGCTGCTACTGCTAAGGCGATTACTCCGACAGTGGTTGCTGCCCTCGGTATCACAGCCGCTCATCCGGACAACGCTTACATGCTGGTTGCCTGTTTCGCCGCTGTTTCCGCTCTGTTCGTTCTCCCGACATACCCGACACTCCTCGGCGCTGTTCAGATGGACGACACGGGTACAACACGCATCGGTAAGTGGGTCTTCAATCACTCCTTCTTCATCCCCGGCGTTCTGGCGATTTTCTTCTCCGTCGCTTTCGGTTTCGTTGTCTGCGGCTTCATGTAATCCGCTGATCTAACGTACCCTTAAAGGGATATGAGAATAGGGCCTCGCATTGCGAGGCCTTTTTCTATGCTCAAAATCACCTGATTGTTACGAAGAATTACATAACAAATCAAAGCCTATTTGTTAGATTAAAAAATATTCTTAATAAAGATCAATGAATTCATAGAGATACAAAAATTAGTTAATGATTTTTCCGTCGCATATGGTTTACCCCATAAGTTTGGGGTAAACCATATATTTTTTTTGTGCAAACGATTACAATACTTCGCAGCAAACAAGAGCCGGTTCGCAACGTGTTGAGTAGCGTTCGACTCTGTCTGCATCGGATGACTGTGTGGACCAACGGTTTTATACCGACACGGTTATTTTTCAAATCCTACTTCGCAACGGAGCGGGATATATATTTTTGAGGAGACCTGAATGGCTCGTATTGAACATGATTTTATCGGTGACTTAGAAGTTCCTGCCAACGCTTACTATGGCGTTCAATCCCTTCGCGGCAAAGAAAACTTCTTCATCACTGAAGAAAAGAACAACCAAGAAATCTACTTCATCATCGCCTTTGCTTATGTTAAGAAAGCAGCGGCGATGGCTAATAAGGAACTCGGCGTTGTTAAACCTGAAGTTGCCGACGCAATGATCTGGGCTTGCGACCAGCTCATCAACAACACTGAAAAATATCGTGACCAGTTCATCACTGACTGGCTGCAAGGCGGAGCAGGTACTTCCACCAACATGAACGCTAACGAAGTTATCTCCAACCTCGCTATCGAACATCTCGGCGGTAAGCTCGGTGACTACTCCATCGTCAACCCGAACAACGACGCAAACTTCGGTCAATCCACAAACGACACATATCCGACCGCTATTCATCTGAGCTGCATCCTCCGCTCCAACGTCCTTATCAAGGCCGCTGAAGAACTGCGTGACGCACTCTATGCCAAGGCTAAAGAATTCGATCAGACTCTGAAGATGGGCCGTACCCACCTCCAGGACGCTGTTCCTATGACTCTGGGTCAGGAATTCCACGGCTGGGGCTTCACTATCAATGACGAAATCGAAAACCTGCGCGCTGCTCAGGAACACCTCAAGATCGTCAACCTTGGCGCTACCGCTATCGGTACTACCGTTACTGCTGCCCCGGGATATCCGGAACTTGCTGTTAAGAACCTTGCCGAACTGACCGGCATCGACTTCAAGAACAGTGAAGACCTGATCGCTGCTACCAGTGACTGCGGCGCTTACATGACTCTGTCTTCCGCCATCAAGGGCCTGGCAGTTAAGATGACTAAGGTCTGCAACGACATTCGTCTGCTTGCCTCCGGTCCTCGCTGCGGTCTGAAGGAAATCAATCTTCCTCAGCTCCAGCCGGGTTCTTCCATCATGCCGGGTAAAGTTAATCCGGTTGCTGCTGAAGTTGCTAACCAGGCCAGCTTCCTTGCTATCGGTCTCGACACAACAGTAATGCTTGCTGCTTCTGCCGGCCAGCTCGAGCTGAACGTTATGGAACCAGTTATTACATACGCTCTGTATACACAGATGAAGGTTATGACCAACGCCTGCGACACACTGCGTAAGAAACTGGTTGAAGGCGTTACCGCCAACACCGAACGCTGCAAAGACTACGTCATGAACTCCATCGGTATCGTTACACTCCTGAAGCCGCATTTCGGTTATCAGAAGTGCGCCGCTATCGCTAAGGAAGGCTACACAACCGGTAAGTCTCTCCATCAGATCGTTGTTGACGAACAGCATCTGATGACTCAGGCTGAATGGGATGCCACATTCAATACACAGAACCTGATCCATCCGAAGTTCGTTAAGTAATTTCGAATAGGTTCTTGTGAACTCAAAAGCCGCCCTCGGGCGGCTTTGTCGTGTCCGGAAGCAGAGAAGGCGGAAACTGCTTTCTCTGCCGGCGTTTAATTTTCTTTTTCCTCTTTGGAAAGGCTCAAAAGTCCTTCTCTTAGCCCTTCTTCTAAAGCGTGATCGCCTAACCAGATAGAAAGGACAGCATCATAAAGCGCCTTGCCTCGGACGGGATTGCCCATCAGCTGGCCGTTGTAATAAACGAATGTCCCGCGGGAAGGGAGCCAATCCACATCAACCACATCACCGGGTTCAAGGTTCGTTAGGTCCTTCATGAATTCTTCAATCTGCTGAAGTTCATTCTCTATGAAGTCCTGATAAGTCTCATCATTGTTTTCTGCGATGGCCTCGCGCATAGAGGAGATGAAATCTTCCGCGTTCAAGGGTTGGAGAATAACAATTTGAACTCTTCGAGCGCCTAATAGTGCTCGGGAGGTATCTTGACGATGTGTTTTCGCCGGCAAATACAGCGCAACGGCATAAATCGGCTTATCGCTTTGCGTGCGGACGCCGGTTCCGTTCAAAACCAGAGCGTTTTGGCCGACCTTGATATTTTCGGCAAAACGGTGGCCGCCGATTTCAACATAGTCCGTCTTTTTTCCGGTGAGAAATTTTTTGATGTCTTCCATCAGCTTTGAGCTGTTTTGATTCATTCTTTTTCTTCCTGAGCTTCTTTGTCTTTTTCAGTCTTGATGACTTCTAAAAATGCTTGCGCAAGTTTAATCATTTGCGGCTGCGTCAATCCGCATATTTCCTGCCGAAATTCAATAGATATTCCCGGGTCTACAGGAATCTCTATCACCGTTAGAGGCTCGCCGATCTCCCGACGATTCAGCACTTCCTGATGCGTCTGGCGCTTGAGCTCAACGATGCGGGCTAAGGTGTAACCCTGTTCCTGCAGAGCCTTAACGTTTCTTATCTGTTCTAAGTGGCTTGCGTCATAACGGGCATTTTTTGTTTCGCCGGTCGGCCGGTCTAAAAGCCCGCTGTTAACGTAGTATCGAATCGTTCGTTTACTAAGTCCCGAGACCTGCGAAAGCTCATCAATGGTGAGAAGGTTTTTAGAGCTCACGGTTTGTACAAAAATACAAATAAGTTAAAATAATCTGCACATTATAAGGTGGAGAACCAATGCATATCATTGTTGTCGGAGCAGGGGTCACGGGTATTGCGTGTGCTCATAATTTTTTAAAGCGCGGTCATAACGTTACATTGATCGAGAAAGCCTCGACGCCGAATCAGGAATGCAGTTTCGGAATGGCCGGATTTATGGGTCCTATTTCCGTACAGATGCTTTGTGCTCCCTTTAAAGGCAAAGCCGGTTTGGCTTCCATTTTCGCAAAAACTCGTCGTTTGGGTTGGGATGTTTCCATTGGACAGATGAAATTCCTTCGCGCTTTAGCTAACGCCAGAAGTGCGGATGTCTGGGTCGCAAATCACGACTCTTTAATGACTTTGGCACGCTACAGTGTCGGTTTAACCGAATTCCATGCTCGTTTGGAAGATCTGTCTTTTGAGCAAGTCTACGGTCTGCTTCGTGTCTTTACAAATGCCCAGGCATGGGAAGAAGCTCATAAAGAAGAAAGCGAAAAACCCGGTGAATGGCTGACTAGAGAAGAATCTTCAAGAATCGATCCCTCTCTGGAAAACGTTCCTGATCCTTTCTTGGGATGTTCTTATCTCCCCCAGGAACTCTCCGGCAACGGCTGTTATTACTCTAAACAGATTCAGGCCATCAATGTCAGCCAAAAGAATCTGACCATGATGTATCACACCGAAGTTACGGGCCTAATGTTTGACGAAAACAACAAGGTCATCGGTGTCAAGACAGACAAAGGCGAAATTGCCAGCGATGCCGTAGTTCTCTGCAGCAATCTTGGAACGAAAGCGCTCATCGAAGAAAAACTCGAACTCCCGACGATGCAGCTGACGGGCTGGGCTGTGACGGCAACTATCGACCCGATGAATGTTCCGCCGCTGCACACTCTGGTTTTTGACAACAAGGATTTGCTTGTTACTCGTTTAGGCAATCGAGTACGTGTCTGCGGCCGTTACTGGCTCGGAGAATCCTCCCATGACATGACAGACAAGGTGATTGAAGAAATCTATGAAGCCAGCTGCAAGCTTCTTCCGACAGCGGCTCAATGGACTGAATCAACCAATTGGATCGGCAAATGCATTGTTCATCCGGACAGTCTGCCGTCTTGCGGAGAAACACCGTTTGAAGGTCTGTATCTCAATATTTGTCACGGTTTGAACGGCTGGGCATTGTCTGAGGGCTGTGCCGAACTCTTGTCAGATGTCATTGAGAAGAAGACGCCGGCAATCGACCCGACGCCTTACAGCCCGATGCGATTTGTTAAACGAAAATAATCTCACGAATATTCTTTGAGACTGTCCATGCTGGCAGTCTCCTTTCTTTTTAAAGGTAATAATCAATGTCGGTTTCCTTACTTCAGATTCCTCAGTTAAGAGAACTCGAGGAAAAATACGCTCGTATCTTAGGACCCGGAGTTCTCATGGAAAGGGCAGGCAAAGCCGCTGCCGACTTCATCTCCGATCTTTATCCTGCCCCGGCTAGAGTAACGGTGGTTTGTGGTCCCGGGAACAACGGCGGTGACGGATACTGTACAGCGATCGAACTTTTAAAGATGGAATACGACGTTAATGTCGTTCAAGTTGCCGGTAAAACACCCAAGAGTGACGAAGCAAAAGCTGCTTTGGCTGAATGGGAAAAATTAGGTCGTACGACTTACACAGATCCGTACGACACGCCCAAAGCCGATATCGTCGTGGATGCGATTTTCGGAATCGGTTTGGAACGTCCGCTTAAAGATGAATTTCTTGATGCGGCGATGTGGTTTAACGAAAGACGAGCATTGCACGTTTCTCTGGACATTCCCTCCGGCCTCAACTCCGAAACCGGAACTTGGGTCGGTGAAAGAGCAGGCTGCAAAGCAGATGCGACGATTTCTTTCTTAAGCGGAAAGGTCGGACTCTTTACAGGTCTTGGGCCCGATGCCTGCGGCCGCGTCAAAATGGAAACGCTCGGTATTTCCATTCCGCTCACTAAAATCAGCCTTTTGGAAGTTAAAGACTTCAAGCATGTCTGCGCACCCCGTTTAAAAAATACTTCAAAAGCCGACTATGGCCGTCTGGGTGTAATTGGCGGAGGAAAAGGCACTGTCGGCGCCGCATTGATCGCCGCACGTTCAGGTTTATACATGGGCGCAGGCCGTGTTTATGTCGAGCTCTTAGAAGATGACATGAAACTCGATCCGTTCTGTCCCGAATTAATGTTCCCGGGAAAAATCAATATTGATGAGATGGACGCAATCGTCATCGGCCCGGGATTGGGCTTTACCGATCAGGCAAAACAAAGATTCATTGAATGTCTGAAATCTAAGGCCGCTCTGGTCATTGACGGAGATGCTTTGACGATGATTGCTCAGGACGAAGAAATTTTATCCTTAGTCACACATCGATTCGCACATACCGTTTTAACACCACATGCCGCGGAAGCCGCACGCATTCTTAGACTCCCAGTTGAAGAAATCAATAAGGATCGTCTCTCCCGTGCGCTTGACTTAGGTATTCTCACCGGTGCCGTGAACGTCCTGAAGGGAGCCGGAACGATTGTGACCCAGCGCAGTTCCGTAAGCTGGATCAATCCGACCGGATCTCCGGCTCTGGCTACCGCGGGTTCCGGCGATGCGCTTTCCGGCATGATCGGCGCCATGTTTGCACAGCACTTTGAATTGATGGACTGCGTTTTATCCGCAGTTTATCTCCACGGCGCTGCAGTCGACGGTTTGAATTCCGGCGTTCTTGCAGGAGACATTGCTCCGCTGGCTTCTACTTGCCTTGAAGAATTGAGAGATTCTTATCAGAGACACTTCCATCCGCTCAAGGCAGAAGAGAAAACCATTGAGTGGGAAGACAGCTAACAAGACCTGTTGTCTCGTTATGTAGCATGTTAAGCGCCGTTGTTTCGGCGCTTAATTATTTCTTGGACGACAAGCTGTGAACTCGGGAAGGCCGCAATGCCTGCGGCTTCAAGTAACTGTTCTTTTTGTGCCAAGGCGCGAAGTTCAGAAAGTTTTTGAGCTGCTTTCCAACTTCCAAAAGTGGAGGCGAGGTGACAGTAGACAATGGCAGCCACGATATCCCGTTCAGCAAATCGGCCGCTTGACCAGAAAAATCCCAACTCGAACAGGCAGTCCGGATCTTCGGCAAGTGCGCCTTCTTCCAGGAAGCCCAAACCTCGAACGGGATTTTTAGGTGTTGTTTCCAGCCAGTAGCGGCCGACAGCAAGGAGACAAACCGGAATCTTTGCAGCGGCTCCTTTGAAGAGCCAATGAAGACAGAGTTTAGGATTGAGATGAGCGCCTTCGGATGTCAGCCGAATCATTCGCATGATGGCGCGCTTCTCTCCTTTCAAGGCTGCCTGGCTAAAGAATGTTTCCGCGATCTCGGGATTTTTTTCAACCCCCAAGCCCTGGTCATAAGCTTCAGCCAAAGCAAACATGGCTTCCGGAGATTTTTCTTTTGCCGCGACACGCAGCCATGCGAAAGACTCATCCCGGTTTTGGCGAACACCGAAGCCTTCGCGCAAAGCCATGGCTAAGTGAAATTTAGCGTTTGTTTCTCCGAGGACGGCGGCTTTACGGAAAAGGTCGGCCGCTCGTTTAGGATCTCGTTCTAAAAGCTGACCGGTGGCATAAAGCATTCCGAGCAGATCTAAAGAGGCTGCGTGTTCTTCTTCTGCCGCGGCTTTGAGATATTGAATAGCAGTATTAGATTCTGCCGAAAGCAGTTCTTTGGCTTCTTTGAATCGATCTTCCGCCGTTTGAGGTTCCGGCTTTAAATTTAAAAAAGCGTAAGGGTCAAAAACAGGCTTTGCAGTTGGAGCCTGTTTTTTAGGCGAAATTTCCGGGAGCTTATCAAAGAAGCCTGACATGGTTTAGGGCTTCGGAGGCAGCTGAGGCGGCAGAACGTCGGGGAACAAGGTGATAATGCCGATCACATAAGTTAAAGACATCATCATCCAGAGGACAAGACCACCTGCACCGAGCATAATCGGTTTTCCCCAGAGACGATGATGATAGTTGTCGCCGTAACGATCACGAACGAAGGGCACCTGAGCCCAGCCGTCAAAGATTACCCAAGCTGCGTAGAAGAGCGTATAGGAACCTAAGAAATAGAAGTCTTCAAAGTTGGATTCGGGAAGCCAAGGTTCCAGAATGAGGTAGCCGAACATGAAGACCAAACCGAGAACCATCCACATGTGACTGTTTGCAGTACGGTCTGTTTCTCCCATCTCGCTCCAGTTGGTTCTCTGGAGAAATGCTCCGAATACCGGTGTAAAGATGTAAGACCAAATAACAGTCCAAACTGGATTCCAAAGAGCGATAGCAGGAGATTTAGGGTAAGCCATTTGCGTAATATCTAAAGGATGAAACTCAAAAGAAGGTCAAATAAGCTAAAAATATCCGAAGCTCTTGGCCGAAGTCCTTTTGAAAAGAAAAAATAATAGCACAGCGCGATTTTTCCAAAAGCGGTAACTTGCGATTTGAAAAGGATTTTTTCCGGAGAAAAATCAAATTTGGAGCAGTGGGTGAGAAAAAGGTTAAACTTTTTGAATCGGATTGGCTAGAATCTGACCATGAGATTTATTAGATAGCAAACAAAATGAAGGCAATCCCGCTCCTAACGATCTGCAGCGCCTGTGTTTTAATTTCAGGCTGTGCTTCGGATTCAACCGACTACTACTTGAAAGACTCTTTCGGTTTCAAGGAGGTGTGTTTGGTCGACAACAAAAATGTGCCGCCTTCATTTTTCATTGCCTTACGCCAGGCAATACAAGATAAGGGACTGCAAGTCCGAACGGTTTCAAAAACAGAACAGAGCTGTCCCGTCACCGTCTATTACGAAGCCAAATACAACTTGGCTTATCTGAAGGATGCTCGACTCTTGATGACGACAGAAGGGCAGCCGACTGACATCGTCAATCTCAGAAAAAACTTAGGGCCGGCAACCCTAGCGGATCCTGCTTCTGATTCAGAACCTAAAATCCGCGATATGGTTAACCGGCTCCTGCCGAGAGGAACGCCTTGGTAGGCCTTCCCTGATAAAGACAATTAGTCGAGAACGACGGTTGCTTCAACTTCGATCAAACCGCCCTTAGGAAGGGCAGAAATCTGAACGCAGCTTCTTGCGGGATAAGGAGCAGAGAAGATTTCAGACATCACTTTGTTCACAATGCCGAAGTTGTTCAGATCGGTGAGATAGACGGTCTGACGAACGATATCGGCCGGTGTACCGCCGGCTGCTTTAACGATCGCAAAAACGTTGCGGAATGCCTGACGGCACTGGGCTTCAAAAGAAGAGGGCAGTTCGCCGGAAACAGGATCTAAACCCAGTTGGCCGGAAAGGAAAACCATGTTTCCGCATTTGTAAGCGGTAGAGTAGGTGCCGACAGCGGCGGGGGCGTTTTCTGTAGTGATGATTTCTTTCATTTCAATTCCTTAAAAAAACCGCCGTTCCTACCAACCCTTACAAGGTCTTGCGGACCGGCAGTTATCCCTTCAAAGCCGAAGTGCGTTCAATGCTAACAGAGAATTTTTGCAGTGACTACACTTCGTCTCAAACTTATTACTTCGTCAGGTAGCCTTCAGGTTTATAGGCCTGAGAACCCCAAAGCGGCACGGAAGAAATAGAGTGTTTAAAGCTGCCGTTCGCGATCTTGGTGGAGTAACTCAAATAAACCAATGTTTGATTTTTAGCATCAAAGATTCGGCGGATTCTCAAAGTTTTAAAGAAGACGCTCTGAGATTTCTTAAAAACAACCTCTCCGTCGGCGCTTTTATCGATGCCGTCGATCATGGCCTGAGTAATCTCGCCGGTCTTCACGCAGGAGACCGAGCTATTGGAAGGATCGCTAAGCTGAAGCGGAGAATTGATGTAAGCCACATGGCAGGTAACGCCCGGAACCTGAGGATCGGTAAAGGCATCGAGTTTGATGTCTTTGAACGTAAACACGCCTAGGGAGACACTGGCGACTTCCTTATCGGAGCAGCCTGCAAGAAGCAGGGCCGAAAGGGAAGCAGCGACGATTAGAAGCTTTTTCAATTTAATTCCTTCTGTTGCGGTTCAACTTTTTCAATGATGCCTGAGACACGAGGCTTTTGTTCTCCGCTTTTCATTACTTTGAGTATTTGCTTGGTCTGCCAGTCGAAATACGGGTTGTAGGTCAGGCGAGCAAAACTGTGTTCCCCGTCATGTGTGCCCCAAGCACCATACCAGACATTCGGATCGTTTCGGCAGTCCTGCACGTCTTTAGCGGAAGCACTGTTTCGACAGTAACGGAATTTCCCGTCTTTTCCATACCAGACATTGTCCGGCGAGAAGGGAATCGACATATGGGCAAACGACTTGATCCGTAATTCAGGCAGGTAATCCAGTTTGGCAACGACTTTCTTGGAATATTTGCCGTCCGGCAGTTTCCCGTACCAAATAATCTTAGAGGCCGGATTCGTTAATGCTTTATCAAAAACCTTGACCAAAGACTGAGTATTGATGATGCTGTCATGCTGACTCATCATGACAATCACAGGCTTAGTAATCTTGTTTTTCGTCAGATAGTCATTGGACGTATCCATGGTGTGTTTGAAAGCCACAATGGCGTCCATAGGCACCGTGTTGTATTTGAAAGGTGCGTCTCCCGCCGTTTTCTTATCCGGGGCGTTGAGCCAAGTCACAAACAAATCAGCAATCGGCGCCAATTTGATTAAAGATGTCCTGACCTGCATCGCCGGAGAAAAGAGAAGCAAGCCTTCGACATCATTCGGATGTTCTTCTGAATAATCTAAAGCCAGATTGCATCCTGTCGAAAAACCCGCAAGCCAAATCTTGGGATATTGCTTCTTCAAAAGCGCGACTTGTTCGTTAACTGCTTTTGTCCATTCTTCAGAGGTCACACCGATCATGTCAGCAGGACGCGTGCCGTGTCCCGGAAGGAGCATCGCACGAACTAAGTAACCTTGATCAGCCAGGGATTTTCCGATATCGGTAAACGTCCAAGGAGAGTCTCCTAAGCCGTGAATCATTAATACTGCTTGGCCGTTCGGATTTTTAGGTCGGATTTCAAAGGGCGAATTGCCTTCGATTTCAGCCACATGATCTTCCGTCACAAAATGGCGTCTTTCGGCAACGTAAGCTTTTGCCTGAATGGCGTAACTATCAAAAGTCGTCTGGCCGCCCGGCAGCATGTCGGGCGTCGGTTCAGCCGCACATCCGAGCAGGAGGGCAGCCGGTAAAAAAATAATGAGCGGTTTGAAGTTCATCGTGTAATTAAAGATTCTAATAGACAAACAATTCACTTCTTTCTGTGAATGTTCATTATCGGCTAAAAGAAGCGCTCTAATCCAAGCGTTGCCGCGGGAAAGTCGAAAAAGTTTGTGAAAAAAGCTCCTGCGGACAAAAAGCCGAGGAGCATAAAAAAAGAATAGGCCCGACAATTGAAGGGCCTAAAACGATCTAGGAGGAAAAGCTGAGTAGTGTTTGCGCACTCTCATTGACAATGACTTTACCGCCATATCTATTTGAATGCTGAAGCAATTTATTTCTGTTGCAAGAGAATGTTAAGAGGCTACATATTTTCCAATTATTGGTAACAACTAAGGAAAATTTGTTACCTTAGCGAAACAGCGTCGTTTGTTTTTTGGGTTTTCAGGACAAGTCATTCTTGTTTGGATATCGAAGTTAAGCCGAAAATAGAAAACAATTATCGAGAAATTAGAAAAATGTTGCATAACGCCTAGAATATCTAGGAACAAAAGGCAAAAAAGAAAATGTCTCAAACTCAATCCACAATAATTAATGTCGAACCTCCGATAAAAATAAATCGGACGCTTTACGGCGTTCTGCTTGCAACTTTGGCTTCCATATTTTGGGGCTCAATGGGTGTCTGTGTTCAATACATTTTTGAAAACACCAATACCCAGCCGCAGGCATTGTCCTCGCTCAGACTTTTATTGTCAGGAACGGTTCTCGTTATTCTGAATCTCTTTTTATCCAGGCGTCCGCTTCTTGCGGTGTTTTCTTCTCTTAAAGGGTCAGCAGGCATTGCGCTCAGCGGCCTTGAGCTTCTTGGGGCGCATCTTACTTTTTTCATTGCGATTTACTTTTCGAACGCAGGAACGGCTGCCATCTTTTTAGCAACAACACCGCTGCTTGCCGGTATCTATCTGTTTTTAAGAGGTAAGAAACGTTTTACGGCAAAAGAGGGCTTGTGCTGTGCACTGGCGTTCTTCGGTGTTCTCTTGATCGTTTCAAAAGGCGACTTCTCGACTTTTCAATTCAATTGGCTGGCCGTTTTCTGGGGAATGATTTCTGCCGTTTTTGCATCAATTTATTCCATACAGCCGAAGCCCTTAATTGATCGCTGGGGCGTCGTTCCGGTAGCCAGCTGGGGCATGATGGCAGCAGGTATCGCCGGTCTTTTTCTTGCCAATCCTTTTGTGACCGCGGCTGGATTAGATGCAAAGGCCTGGCTGGCGCTGAGCTATATCGTACTAGCAGGTACGGTAGCGGCCTTCTGGCTATACCTGGCCTGTTTGAAATACATTTCTCCGGTTACCGCCGGGCTTGTGGTCTGCCTTGAGCCCACTTCTGCTTATGTATTCGGCATTATGTTTATGGACTTGAAGCTGGGTTGGATTGAATGTCTTGGGATTGCGATGGTTATCTCGCAGGTCTTCATACTTTCTATTCGGTCGAAGAAGAGGTAATGAGAACTCAAGACTTCCTTGCGCTAAAATCCTCCAAACAGTTAAAACTGAACGGCTTTCACTCAAGAGGGTGTATTGCGGTTCAAAAGCGCGAGGATTTTTGCTATGACTCGTTCAGACCAATACGAAACTTTTATGAAAGACGTCTTTGAACACGGCGTCGAAAAATCCGATCGTACGGGTGTGGGCACTCGTTCGATGTTCGGATATCAAATGCGTTTTAACCTTCAGGAAGGTTTTCCGCTTGTCACTACGAAGAAACTGCACCTTCGCTCTATTATTCATGAACTCTTGTGGTTCTTACACGGAGACTCCAACGTTAAGTATCTTCACGATAACAAAGTAACGATTTGGGATGAATGGGCAGATGCCAATGGTGACTTAGGTCCGATCTACGGCGTTCAGTGGCGTCATTGGAAAACCTCTGAGGGCGGATATATTGACCAAATTTCCAACCTGATCCATCAGATTAAAACGAACCCGGACTCCCGTCGTTTAGTCGTCTCCGCATGGAATGTCGGAGAAATTGAGAAGATGGCGCTTCCGCCTTGCCACATGTTCTTCCAATTCTATGTGGCTCAGGGGAAACTCTCCTGCCAGCTTTATCAGAGAAGCTGCGACATCTTCCTCGGTGTTCCTTTTAACATTGCGAGCTATTCGCTGCTCACGCACATGATTGCTCAGCAGTGTGATTTGGATGTCGGTGACTTTATTTGGACCGGCGGTGACTGCCATATCTATAACAACCACTTTGAACAAGTGAAGCTGCAGCTGAGCCGCGAACCTCGTCCTTATCCGAAGTTAATCATTAAGCGTCGTCCTGACTCTATTTTTGATTACAAGTTCGAAGATTTTGAAATCGTTGACTATGATCCGTGGCCTGCGATCAAGGCTCCGATTGCGGTTTAATCATTTTTAGTTTTTAGTATGAAGCCTCATATCAGTCTCATAGTAGCGCGCAGCCGAAACGGCATTATCGGCAAAGAGGGCAAACTGCCTTGGCATCTGTCTGAAGATTTAAAGTTTTTTAAACAGACTACGATGGGCCGTCCGGTCATCATGGGTCGTCACACTTGGGAGTCCATCGGCAGACCGCTTCCCGGCCGCAAGAATATTGTTCTGACCCGCGACCCTTCCTATAAAGCTGAAGGCGCAACGGTTGTTTCTTCATTGGATGAAGCACTGAAGCAGTTCGGACCGGACGATATTGTTTTCATTATTGGCGGAGCCGATCTTTACCGCCGTGCTCTCCCTTTAGTAGATACAGCGTGGGTAACGGAAATTGAAGCTGATGTAGAAGGGGATGCCTCTTTTGATCCGCTTAACAAAGATGAGTGGATGCTTGTTTGGAGCGAGGATCATCCCAAAACAGAAGAACGGCCGCTCGGTTTCAAATTCCAGCGGTTTGAACGCGTAAAACATACGGTTTATTAAGATCGGCGCGGTTTTTTAAGTATTCATGACCAATTCTCATGATTAGTCCTAGTATTGCTTTTAGTCTAAAAAGTTAAAATAACCACAACCTATCTAAGCGGGAAGAAAATGACGAAAGAATTAATGCAGCTTGAGGTCGACAGCGACCTTAAAAAAGCTTTTTTAGCTTGTGTATCAAGAGCCTATAACGGCAAGATCGAAGAGGGAATTCTTGACTTAATGAGAATTTATGTCGAACGTGCCAAAGGCACGCCCGGACAGAAGATGATCAAAGAAAAGGTCAAGGAATTCGTCTACGGCGGGGAAGTTCAAGCCGGTCTTTCTCCTCGCGAAATGGAAAAAATCTTCCTCAATAAGACAGAAGAAGACATCGAAGCGGCTCGCCTCGATAAATAAGATTTTTGAAGAAAATACAAACGAGAGTCAGTTCTTTGGCCGGCTCTCGTTTTTGTTTGCCTTTGACTTGAAGAAAAGCTTCTTCAAGTTAATCCAAGCTGCTGGCAGCTTGATTAATCATCGAAACATCGACGCCGTGTTTCGTGAATTCTTCCACGACGTTATCCATCGTCTTGTCAAACTTAGGATTGGAATCCGCCCGCTGCCATAAATCAGCTACTTCCTGGTTACAAAGTCTGCGGTCAGCATCCGTGAAAATAATTTCATCTTCAACGGTACGGCGGCAAACAGAGTCTCTCGGAAGCAGTCTTGCAGAAACCACCGCCATATATGCCATCATTGCATAGGTTGGCAGGTTGGGATCTAAGACTTTTTCGCCCGCTAAATAACGATGAATAAGGGCCTCGATCTGTTTGCTTTTAAGCGAAGCAAACTGTCTCAGCGGAAGGCAGTCTGAAAGGACGGCGGAAGACTTATCGACAGAAGTAATCTGGCAATAAAAGCCGTGACGCTCTCCGGGGCTGACTTCTTTCGCCAAATCCGGATCTGCATTTTTAGCAAGATGGAGATCCAATGTGTAGTCGGGTTTCGGTATATCGAACTGAACTCGCGTTTTATCCTTGTTTGTCTTAGAAACAAAGGACTTTACGATTCCGTAATTACCGAGATATTTCTTTTGAGCGCCTGAAAGATCTGTCTTTACCTGTCGAGCTAAAACTCGTGGGGTTATATAAAAAATCTTCGGGCTTTCAAAAAGCGTGGTTGCCCCTGAATTGATAAAGCCGTCAATTTGCTCTTGAGCAAAGCTTTCAATAATGTACGTTTCCAGGGGCGAGAGGTTATAACCTTTTGCGATACCGACACTTGCAAAAGTTACTCCGGCCCCGGCGAGCAGGGCGGCTGCAACGAAAGTCTTTGTGTTCAGTTTGCTTAGGCAGTTCATTTTTAGTTGTATTACCAGCGGCGATCCGCAATCTTCATCTGCTGTTCGTCAACGAAGAACCAGAAATCGCGTTCATTCAATGTAACGCGGTGCACAACCAAGCCGGTATCGGCGTCTTTGTATTCAAAGACAACATTAATCGGCTGGTTGGAAAGGAATTGATTTTCTGCTTCAGCGCATAAATTCTCAAAGTTAATGCTCGGCATATCCCAAGGATCTTCGTCGTCCATATCGAGAAGGTTTCCCTGGAAGCGAGGATGGCTCATTAAGAATTTAAGCACGTCGGCGAGCTGTTCGGTCGGGATGACCCAAAGATGCAAGCCGCCGTCCGAAGTCAGAGATTCAAATACTTCTTTGACAATCTTGTTGTAGTCGATGTCATCCGGAACAGTCAGGATATCTTTCATACCCAGAGGATCGTTCGGGTGTGTGGCATACCATTCCTGGCCGGTTGTTGTCATCGGACCTTCAAGCTTCATACGAAGATCGTCGAAGGCAATAAAGCCGAGCGCAAAAGGATTGGCGTTGCCTGCTTTGCGGGCAGCATCAATGAGGTTTGTTATGAGATCTTTTTTTGTCAGCTGCATCTGCGGCTCCTTTACATCTAATAATTCAACTTACAAAGTACCGCATTTTAAACAATTTGTTACGCGGAGTGGGACTAATACGAGCATATTTATTTTGTCGGGTGATTACATCAGTAAGTTTCTGTTAGTTTTTGATTTTCTTTGCTTTGTTCTTTCTAGATCAACCTTTGGAAAGCCCTGTGAGCTCATAGTTACATGCGGCAAATTTTGATCCGTCTGTTTTATTATTAATCATTAGTTTTTATTTTCGCAGAGGGCTCCGAAAAATGATCAAAAAAGCCTCTTTCCTCGCATTGGTTTCCTGTGCTGTTTTTTCTGCTTCCTGTTATGCAGCAGGACAATATGCACAGGCATTGGGAGACTGTATATATGACAACCTTTCTAGAGAGGACAAGAATGTGATGACTCAGTGGGCTTTTGTGACTCTCGGAAAAACAGACGCAGCAAAGCAAATCACCGTAATTCCGGAAAGCAAGAATAAGCAAGTCAATAAAGAAGCCAAAAAGCGAATGACTCGCTTGATGACAGAGGCTTGCGCTAGAGAAGCGGCCAATGTTGCACTCCATGAATCTAAAAGTGGCCTTCAGGACGCCGCTGCACAGCTTGGGGTCAGACTTGCCAAAGAACAACTTAAGGACAAAACAGATGAAGCTCTGGCTAACCTGTTGAATCCGGGAACTGCAAATGTGCTCAGAGGCGCGGAAGTTCTGAAAGGATTCTTCAAGAAACCACAATAAACAAGCAGGTTCCACGATTCGGAGAATCCGAATGCCTGAAATGTTCGATCCGCCGCATCCCGGCAGTATCTTAGCCTCGGCTCTTGATGCTCTGAATTTGAGCGCAGAGCAATTTGCTTCTAACTTGTCCGTTTCATCGAAAAGCATTTCACAAGTAATCAGAAGCGAGGCACCGGTTACACCTGAATTGGCTGTTAAGTTTACTTCTGCTATTTCCGGACCTGACTCTGCGATGTGGCTCCGTATGCAAGCGACTTACGATGATTGGCAAAGGAAGCAACACAATCCCCAGGAGCTTTAGAAAACCCAATATCCTCTTGGTGAAAAGTTCCTCTTTTTTGATATCTGTTTGGGATCAATATCGACTGCACTAAAAAGAGAATCGGCCTAAACGACTCCACCCAAGTCGTTAGGCCGAAATTCTTTACCGTTTCAAGATTAGATCAATTTCTTTTCTTTCTTGAAAGCGTCAACAACGGGACCTGCAGCATGCGGGTTGGTCATCAGCATCGGATCAACCAGCTCCTTAGCCTCCTCGACTGTCATCAGACCCATTTCTACGACAGCTTCACGAACGTTCTTTCCGGTTTGTTCGCAGTAATGTGCTACCTTAACGCCCATCGGATAGCCAAGTGCTGTTGCAACAACCGTACTCAGAGCGATAGAGGAGTTGGCTTCCTGAGCGCATCTTTCTTTGTTGGCGGTCATTCCGTTAACGCAGTGGACACGCAGGATCTCAAGTTCGCTGTTGATTAACTGGAAGTTTTCGAATAGGCACTTGTAGAAAGTTGCATCCCAAACGTTCAGGTCAAGCTCGCCTTCGTCATAGGCCATAGAGATGGCGACGTCATTGCCGACGACCTGGTGAGAGATCTGGATAACCATTTCTGGAACGGTTGGGTTAATCTTGCCCGGCATGATGGAGGATCCCGGAGAAAGGGCGGGAACGTTGACTTCCATGAAGCCGGAACGAGGGCCGGAACCCATCAGTCTGAAGTCTTTGCAGATCTTGGAAAGTGTCATTGCCACTTCTTTGAGGACGCCTGAGACTTCAACGATGAAATCAGGATTCTGGAAACCGTCGAAAAGGTTTTCCATCGGTTTGACTTCTTCGCCGTACTGTTTGCTAAGTTCCACATAAAACGCATCTTTATAGCCTGGGGCTGCGCTAAAGCCGGTACCGACAGCGCTGCCGCCCATCACGATTTCGAAGCAGCCGGGACGGAGATGTCTGACTTTTCTTGCCATGCGTTCAACAACGGAAGCGTAGCCGCTGAATTCTTGGCCGAGTGTCAAAGGAAGAGCGTCCTGAATACAGGTTCTGCCGACTTTAACGACGTCTTTGAACTCTTCTTCTTTCTTACGTAAAGAAGTTGCCAGAAGGTCCAACTGTTTGATGAGTTCATCAACACGACCGATCATACCGAGGTGAGTCGCAGAAGGAATCGTATCGTTGGTGGACTGACCCATATTGACATGAGTGTTTGGATGAACTTTTTCTGTTCCTTTATGAGCGGTCAGGATTTCATTAGCTCGGTTGCCGATGACTTCATTCACATTCATGTTGACGCAAGTGTAGCCGCCGCCCTGCCACATATCGAGCGGGAACTGGTCATTGAATTTGCCTGTCAGCATTTCGTCGCAGGCCTGAGCAATGGCCATTGATACGTCGGCCGGCATTGCACCGATCTTGCCGTTGGCGATGGCAGCAGCTTTTTTAATCTGTGCCAGCGCGTAATGCATATCCGGGTAGAAAATAACAGGAAGATTCGCTGTACCTGATACTTTCTCCATACGGTGTGTTTGGATGCCGTAGTACTGATCGTTCGGAATCTCCATTTCACCGAGGCAGTCCCGTTCAATTCTTACGTCTGTCATTGTTTCTCCTTGAAACGTTGTTGTGAATGAGCACATTGTGGATGAGATTGTGAAGAGAAGCGATTAAGGTAAAAAATTCCATACTTGAAATTAAGTTTTTCTTCACTTGAACGTTTTGCTATCAAAAATAAAAATGGGCTAAAAGGCAAAAAAATCCCCCGCATTGGTTCGATTACGGGGGTGGCAGGAATAGTGCCTGGATATCAAAAACAAACCTCTTTCCAAGGATGAAGGCAAAGACTCACGCTGTATTGCCTCATTTTGCTTACTTCAGTCAGAGTATTCTGAAGATTTTCAACTTCTATCTCCAGCAACATAAGAAATTTAGAAGGATAAGTTAAGTTTTGCTTTAACCAAAAGCAAAAGTGTATGGGCTTCTAACTGTTAAAATAAATCTATAAAAATATAGTAAAAAGTATAAATTATTTGTAGATTATGAACTCTGAC
>ENA-UEPG01000741-UEPG01000741.1-human-gut-metagenome-genome-assembly--contig:-NODE-741-length-30439-cov-7.824254_pt1 | contig 30439 bp, 20 predicted proteins | sample MGYA00242893_ERZ507902 | MGnify/ENA primary metagenome ERZ507902 (study PRJEB26167, sample SAMN06115491) | human gut metagenome | host: Homo sapiens | place: China:Gansu | collected 2015-04-23 | study...
TACGAAAATTTCGAAATGATTCTCGACTGGAAAACTCCTGGAGAGGCCGGCATTGCGGTAAGGGCCATTCCGCAGATCGCCCTCGGCGGCAAAAACTCCGGAGCCCTGACGGGCAACATGCTCCACGACAACACCGCGCCCAAGGCGGCCGCGAACAAGCCCGGGGAGTGGAACACGATGCAGGTAAAAGTGGTGAACGACCGCGTAACGGTCATCCTCAACGGCGTCACGACCTGCGAGAACGTCATCCTCGAAAACACCTGCAACCGCGAAATTCCGGCATATGCCAAGGGGCAAATCCTGTTGATCGCCGGCGGTGCGCCCGTCAGCTTCCGCGAAATGTATATCAACGAACTGCCCGCCACACCGCGCTTCGAGTTGTCGGCGGAAGAGGCCGCCGAGGGTTTCGAAGTGCTCTTCGACGGCACGTCGATGCACAAGTGGACCGGCAACACCACCAACTACGTTCCGGTAGACGGTACGATCTACGTGACGGCGCAATACGGCGGCTCGGGCAACCTCTACACCAAGAAAGAGTACGACGATTTCGTACTGCGTTTCGAATTCGCATTCGACCGCGAAGGCGTCAACAACGGTATCGGTATCCGCACGCCGATGGGTGTCGACGCCGCTTACCACGGCATGGAAATCCAGATTCTCGACCACGATGCGCCGATCTACAAAAACCTGCGCGTCTACCAGCAGCACGGGTCGGTCTACGGCATCATCCCGGCCAAACGCGTGAAATTCCCCGCCCTGGGAACCTGGAACGTGGAGGAAATCCGCGCCGTGGGCGATCGGATCACCGTGACGGTCAACGGAGAAGTGATTCTCGACGGCAACATCCGCGAAGCCTGCCAGGGCCACAACGTAGCGCCCGACGGCGCCAAGGTGAACCCTTACACCGTGGACCACAAGAACCACCCCGGACTTTTCAACACCTCGGGCCACATCGGCCTGCTCGGCCACGGCGCAGGCATCAAGTTCCGCAACATCCGCATCAAGGAACTGCCTGCACCAAAGCGAATAAAGTAAATTGCACACGGTCCGGCGAAAACCCGTCCGAAATTCGGACGGGTTTTCCCGGCCTGCAAGTGCAGCGAATCGCAAAAATAGTGTTATATTTGCGGAAAATAGGCCGGACAGAGTTCCGGCGTTATCGAATTCCGAATAAGAAACCTAAAAGAAAAAACTTATGTTTATCCCTTGCGCGATCGGTTACGGACAGGTCATCGTAATCGTATTGGTAGTCATCCTGCTCTTCGGAGGTAAAAAAATTCCCGAACTGATGCGCGGACTGGGCCGTGGCGTCAAAGAATTCAAGGATGCCGTCAACAAAGACTATACAGCTGACGACAGCAAACCCGGGGACAAATCCGTTTCCGACAAAAACGAATAATCACCACAACTCCGCTGCGGCAAAAAACTGAACATGAAAAAAAAGGATCCAGAGCCGTCGGAGATGACTTTTTTCGAGCACATCGACGCCCTGCGCCCTCATCTGGTGCGGGGTGTGATGGCAATCGTAGTCATCGGACTGGTGGCCTTCTTCTGTAAGAGCTTCATTATCGACACGGTGCTGTTCGGCCCCCAAAGCCCGGACTTCCCTACGAACCGGATGCTGACGTGGGTCGGCGCCCAGTGGGCGCATATCGCCGAATGGATCAACGGGGTGCTGGGCACGTCGTTCGACTCCAATCCGGAAACCTTCCGCATTGCGAACGACCGTTTCTCGATCATCAACACTTCGCTGTCGGGGCAGTTCAACCTCCACATGAAAATATCGCTGGTGACGGGTATCGCCCTCGCCATGCCCTATGCGCTGTGGGAGTTCTGGCGCTTCGTACGCCCGGCCCTCACGCCGAAGGAGATCGACGGAACCCACTGGTTCGTCTTCTGCGTATCGCTGTGTTTCTTTTCGGGGCTGCTGTTCGGCTACTACGTCATGGCGCCGTTGTCGATCAACTTTTTCGCCAACTACCAGGCCAGCGCGGCCATAACCAACATGTTCGACATCAGCGACTACCTTTCGACGGTCATCGTCGTCTCGCTGGCCTGCGCCTTCATGTTCGAGCTGCCGCTGCTGATTTATTTCCTGACCCGCATGGGACTGGTTTCGGCAACGTTCCTGCGCAAATACAGGCGCCACGCCTTCGTCGTGCTGCTCGTCGTCGCGGCGATCATCACCCCGCCCGACATTTTCAGTCTGGTGCTGGTGATCCTGCCCCTGTACGGACTCTATGAACTGAGCATCAAGCTCGCATCGCGGACCGAGCGCAACCGCAGCCACGAAGACCAGCCGGAAACCGCGGAATAGAAGGAACGATGGAGAGACCGGGCGAAGCGAAACCAATCACGATCGTAGCCATCGGAGCAGGTAACCGCACCAACAAATATTTGGAATATGCGGTCCGGAACCCCGACCGGCTGAAATTAGTGGGCGTCGCTGAACTCAACGACATCCGCCGCCATGCCGTCGCTGCGAAATTCGGGCTGGCTCCCGAATGCTGTTTCGCCGATTACGACCTCTTTTTCGAAAATCCCGTCCCGGCGGACGCCGTGCTGATCGGCACGCCCGAAAACATGCACTTCGAACCCTGCATGAAGGCCATCGAAGCGGGTTACAACGTCCTGCTCGAAAAACCGATCGCCCAGTCGCTGCCCGAATGCTGCCGGATTGCCGAAGCGGCGCAGCGCAAAGGGGTCATCGTAGGGGTCTGCCATGTCCTTCGCTACCACCCTTATTTCATCAAGATCAAGGAGATCGTCGATTCGGGCGAACTGGGCGAAATCATCTCGATCAGCCACCTCGCCGCCGTGGGGCTCGACCGCACGACACACGGATTCGTCCGCGGCATGTGGCGCAGGGAGGAGATCACCAATCCGATGCTGATTTCAAAATGCTGTCACGACATCGACTTCCTGCTGTGGCTCACCGAAGCCCGCTGCCGAAAACTCTCGTCGTTCGGGTCGCTGCGCTGGTTCCGCGCGGAGAACGCCCCGGCGGGGAGTACCGCACGGTGCATCGACTGCCCGCTCGAAAAGGAGTGCCCCTATTCGGCCGTGGACCTCTACTACAACCGCCGCGACTGGATTTCGAATTTCGACATTCCCGAAGGTTCGACGCTCGACGAGGTTATTCTCCGTGAATTGCGTTCGGGCGACTACGGACGGTGCGTGTTCCGCTGCGACAACGACGTGGTGGACCACCAGATCGTCTCGATGGAAATGGACAACGCCGTCACGATCTCGTTCTCGATGGACGCCTTCACGCTTGGCGACCAACGCGAAACCCACATCCGGCTGACAGCAGGCGAGATTGACGGCGACGAACGCACGCTGCGCGTGCGTAAATTCCGCGGCGGGAAAGAACAGGTCTACGACTTTTCGGGCATCCTCGGCAAGCCCTTCCACGCCGGGGCCGACCTCAACCTGGTCGAAGATTTCGTCGACACACTCAGCCGCCGGGAGCACCATTTCCGTACGACGATCGGCAACTCGGTCGAAAGCCACCGCATCTGCTTCGAGGCGGAGCGGAGCCGCCTTACGGGGCAGACCGTCATCCTCGAAGAGCGCTGACCTGCCGACCATAAAAAAAGCGGGCTGTAACTTCGGTTACAGCCCGCTTTTTCGTATTCGGATTATTCGATCGTCAGCACCCGGTCGATCTGGTCGGCCATGTAACGGCAGAAACTGCGCGTATCGGCCAACGGGGCCGAGGCGGCTCCCCGCCGGTACATCGCTTTCATGTCGAGCAGCAAGCCGTAGAACAGGTGTTCCCTGAAAGCCGGAATCACACGCGGCGCCCGGTAACCGTAAGCAGCCGCCCGTTCGCCGCCGAGGCCGCGCGGCGCAAGGTCGTCGGCCCCGCGTTCGGGCGATGCGGCCCAGAGCAGGTCGTCATCGTCAGCCAGTGCAAAGGCGCTGCCCGATCCGGAGGTCTCCTTACCCTTGACATTGGCAACGGAAATCGTCGACTTGAGCAGCGACTGCTGCAAATTGCGGGCATGGGCCGTGAGGGGTTCGCGCGAACGTAGCAGCTCTTCGAACCAGACGATGAGGTCTTTCGCCATGCGGTCGGCCGTATAGGGATTATCGCTCTTCGAGGCGGCAAGGTCCAGCCTGCCGAGTTTTTCGAGCAAAGCCCGTGCGGCACGGCGCTGGAGGTATTCGCACGCCAGCACGCGGTTGTAGACATTCTTCGACACCTCCTGCCGGTCGATCCAGTCGAGGCCGGCAGTCAGGCCGAGTACCTCGCGCAGGGCACGCTGCTGCACCTCGCGCGGCACGGCCGTGCAGGCCGGCTGTACGGACCCTTCGTAAACCGGATTCATATAGACGCCTCCGATGTAGCGCATTAACTGCGAGGAGAGCGTATTGACCCGCAGGACCATCTCCATGAGCAGATCTTCGCGAAACTTGTAATCTCCGTCACGACCCGAAAGCCACTCGTCGCCATGTTCGGCAACGTATTTCAGGTTGGCAAGCTGGAGGGCTACGCCCTTGAACAGGTCGTCGCCGAGGTCCTCCGTGCCCACACGGGGGTCGTAAGCCCCCGAAGCATACTGCGCGAAGAAATAGCGGGGATCGCCCTCTTTCGCGGCGAGCCAGCGGCGCAACTCCGGGGCTTCGTCCTGCGGCGTCGCGGCTCCCGGAACAGGCTTGTAAAGCCACTCTACGGCCAGATAGTCGTAGGGTCCCAATGCATCGGCCACCAGTTTCACTCCGCGCTCCTTATCGCCCGGCTGCGCGAGGATGTTGTAGAAAACGTCGTCGGTGATCGACGCCGCCAGGCCGTTTTCCTGCGTGAACGAGGGCGAACGCAGCGAGTCGGTCGGATAGGCCGACGAAGCGGCGTAATTGGGCATTACTCCCAAAGCCGAAGCCGCGCGGCGGGCAATCGAAGCCGTCAGGGCGTCGGCAACCTGCCGGGCCGAAGGCTGCGTGGTGCGCGCCTCGGGATCGGCGGCCGACAGCGTAAGAAGCAGTTGGCGCTGGATCGCAGCCGTGAAATTGAAGGGTACGAAGATATCCGTTCCGAGAATCTCGCCGCTGCGCGGGTCGACCCACGAAGCGGTATAAAGCTCCGAATTGGAGGTTCCCGTACGGCGCACGCAGTTGTTGTAAAGGCTGTTGTCGTTGAAAGCCGGATCGGCCGGGAACGGCTCCACCCGGATAACGTCTTTGTAACCGATCTTTGCGAAAGCATCGTTCCACAGCAGGATGCCGCGTTCGACGGCAGCATAGGCCGAAGCGTCGAAGGCCGTGTCGACGTAGAAAACCACGGGACGCACATTCCCGGCGCTGTCGAGAATCGAACGGCGGCAGGCGTAATAATCGGTCTTGGCCTCCTGCTCCTTGTCCGAGAAGCGTTTGACCGCCTTGGCCGCAAGGCCTAACCGCTGGTCGCAGAGGCGCATCCGCCGTTCGGGATCACCCAGCGGGCGGAGCGTGCGGCGGGCGACAATCGACTGGGGTTTGTCGGTCCACAGGTCGAGCAACCCGAGGAAACTGACCGTCGTGCCGAAGGAAAGTTCCCCCACCACCGACACGCACCCGTTCCCGCCCGTCACACCGGTCAGCATCGAGCGGTCCTTCTTGTATTCGGCCTTGGCCGTCATCCAGCCGCCGTAGGTATTGCCGCCGTCGGGGTCGATGGGCCGCAGGCGTTTGGTGTCGCCGACAAAAAGCGCCGTCAGGTCGACGACCGCCGCCTGCTTGTCCGGCGTGCGGGCTTTCACGGCATACGAAGCCACGATCGGGCCGATGTTGCTCCGGTCGACAGCCTCGCGCATCGCGGCGCTGCCGTCGACGATCACCACGGGAGCGAACTCCCGCATGTAAAGGAGCGTGTCGCTCGCACTGCGGCTGAATTCGACCATATAAGGCGGCACAGGCTGTTGGAGGGCCAGTCCGTCGCCGGGATCGCCCGTGCGTTCGATCGTCGTCGTAATCATCAGTCCCCTGTCGAGCAGCGAATCGGGCAGTTCGAGGTAGAGTTTGTCCTCGATCAGGTGCAGGGTCAGCCCGCCGCCGCGGACGGTTCGGACTTTTTTATCCTTGAACAGTTTTTCGTAGGGAGTCGTCTTGCGGACGGTATCCGCCTCATGCTTCTTTTTCTTGCCGCGTTTCGGTTCCTTCGCCTTGGCTTCCGCGACGGCCGCACCGGCCGCCCGGACCGGCAGGGCCGGCAGGGCCGCTACGGGCAGCAGCATCCCCGCCAGCAGCGAAAGAAAAGCTATTTTAAACAGTTTCATCATAATCCGGGGGAGTTATTTTTTCAACGCTTTCTCGATGTTGCGCAACAACAGTTCGTAGTGCAGGCGGGCTTCGCCGGTCGACGACGCGCTCTTCGAGCGGAGCATCGCGCGCAGTTTCAGCAAGGCGGCATAATCCCCGGCCTCGGTATTGCGGGGATCGTAGTAGTTCAGGCGCGGGGAACTGTAACCCAGCAGCGGCGCAGTATCGACCCGGTGCGCCGCGGAGAACGCCTCGAAGGGGTCGCGGCTGCAACATCCCCCGCAGGCAGTAAGCCCCGCCGTGCGGGCCGCATGCTCCTCCAGGAAGGCGGGAACGGGGATCAATCCTTCGTCGGAGACGATTTTCTTCTCCTCGCGGGCTCCCGTTCCGGTGTATTTCAGCCCGGCCGAGAGGCTCAGGCTGCGGACGTATTCGCGCTGGAGCATCATCTCGACCGGGTCGGGCGTGCGGCCTTTCAGTGTCGGGGCCCATACGAAATCGTAAACATCCTTACGGCACTCCCCGGGCGTGTAGGCATCCTTTTCGGCCAGTGCGGCACTCAGGGCCACGCGCGCCGGAGCGGCTACCGCCACGGCCACCAGCGAGGCGGCAATCGACTCGGCAGGCGAAACCATCAGCGGCATGTTGCGCATCAGTTCGGCATTATCCAGCCATTTCAGATCCTTGAGCTGGGCGAGGCAGAACAACAGCGACTCACGCTGGCGTTCGCGCGGCACGCTACGGTAGGCCTCCACCGGATCGCCCTCCATCTTCTCGGCGAAGTAGATGCCGCCGACATTAGCCAGAACGTGGTTCAGGTAGCGGATATACTGGGTGAGGAGCTCATCGTAAAGGGTTCGCCGCTGGGAGAAATCGGGGTCCTGGTCCCCGATCCAGGCATTCATGTTGCCCAGAATGTATTTCAGATTGGCGATGCCGTAGGTCGAGGCCTTCACGGCGTCGTCTCCCAGGTCCTCCGACTGTGAGCGGGGATCGATCGAGCGGCTGAACTGCTGCTTCCCGAAACGGTAGACCGAATCGACAGCCGCCTCGGTCATCCATTTCGAGGTGACGGCATATTCGTCGGCCGCCGTCGCCGTGTCGGGCAGCGGCGTGTAGAGCCATTTCACGGCATAATAATCGTAAAGGCCGAAGCGCGGCGGGGTGAGCCGTACGCCGCGCTCCCGGTCTCCGGGCTGGGCCACGTAGTTGAAACGGGCATAGTCCATGATCGAAGTGGTCGTGCCGTACTTCTGCGTGAACGACGGCGAGCGCAGCGAATCGACCGGAATCACCGCCGAAGCGCTCATGTTGTGCATGTAACCCAGGCAGTGCCCGACCTCGTGGGCCAGCACATAGCGCAGCCCGTCGCCGATCACCTCTTCGGGGATGGTCACGGCGCGCACCCGCTCGTCGGCCTGCGCGGTCTGAACGAAGAGCCAGTTGTTCAGCAGCTTCATCACGTCGTGGTAGACGTAAACCGAGGCGTTGAGTATCTCGCCGCTGCGCGGATCGACCCACGAGGGACCCATGGCGTTGGCAATGGCGATCGGGGCATAGCGGATGCAGGAGTATTTGATGTTGTCGGGGTCGAATTCGGGATCGTCCGCCGGATAGGGTTTCGCGGTGATGGCATTTTTGAATCCGATACGTTCAAAAGGCTCGTTCCATTGGTCGACGGCCTCGAAAATGTGCTTTTTCCACATTTCCGGGAATCCGTTGTTGACGTAGAAGACGATCGGCTTCTTCGGCTCGACCTTCTCGCCGCGTTTCCACGCCGCCATGTCCGACGGCTCCAGCCGCCAGCGGTGGGCGTAGTAGATCACCTTGGCGCGCTGCTCTCGCTCGCTGAAAAGCACCTTGCCGGTCGGGAAAACCGACATGCGGCTGTCGGTGATGCGCGGACGGTAGGCTTCGCGCGGCAGCAACACCAGCGAACGGGTCATCACCGCCGTCAGCGGCTGGTCCTTGACGAGCGTCGTGCGGCCGCGGTTGAGCGAAAAGATGTAGCTCAGCGTACTGCGTATCACCACATTGTCGCTGAAAGCCTTGATTTCGCCCAGCATCGAACGTTCCTTCTGGAAGGTTTTCTTGAGTTCGAAAGCCGTATAAAGCCCGTAGGCCGAGAACGGGGACATCTCCGCCACGTCGGCCACGAACAGGTCCGTAGCATTGACCACTACGGCCGTGCTGTCCTTGTTCCAGGCTTCGATCTTGTAGTTGCGCAGGATGGGGTCGGCGGTGTTCCGTTTCACGGCCTCGGCCAGTGCGCGGGAGGCCCCCACCTCGTCGGTGATGTTCTCGCAGTTGACCGTCCGCAGTTGGACCGAGCGGTCGTTACGCGTGAAGACCACGTGCAGCGGGTAGTCCGACTTGGAACCGGTCGTCGCGGCAGCGTTGTCCGAGACCTCCGAAATGGTCGATCCCAGCAGCATCTCACGGCCGAAAAGCGAATCGGGAATTTCGAAATAGAGCTTCCCCTTGACATCGTGCAGGCGGAACATGCCGTCGGCAACGGTGTGTTTCTCTTTGAAAAGTTTGTCGTAGTCGCTTTCCTTCGGTTTCTCGGCCGAACTCTCCGTCTTCTTCGAAGCGGAGGATTTGGGCTTTTTAGCCGTTGCCGTCACAGCCGTGAAGCAGAGCAACAGCACCAATAGTTTTCGGATCATCTGCTGAAATTTAGAATTGTGTTCGAGGTTCTTTCGTCCCGGTCTTGCGGCCGGTCTATAATAAAGAGGGGATTTGCCCGGAAACGACATACACGACGACCGAAAAAAAATGGGCCGCGTCTTACGACACGGCCCGCTCATCCCTGATTCTCAGCGGATCAGTACATATACTCGGTTTTGGATGGGTTGCCTCCCAACTGCGACCACGACGCGGCACAGCCCTCGGCCGAGCCCTTCACCGCGAAGACGGTGGGTTTGTCATCCTTCATGCCGCTGACGTAGATCGTACCGTCGGAGGAGATCGCCGGGGACGAACGCAGTTCGTCGGCCAGTTTGATCTCCGCCACGCGCGAACCGTCCGTCGGACGCAACTTCACCAGCTTGCCCGTGGTCTTGTCATTGTAATAAACATAGCCCTGGTCGTCGACGGCCGGAACGCCGTTGATATCTCCGTCGGCGGCATGTTCCCAAACGACGGAACCCATCGGGGAGATGGCCGTGACGTGGGCGGCGACATCGCCCGTTTTCTGCGTCGAGGCGTAGACCGTGCCGTCCTCGCCCAGCACGACACCCATGCCCGACTGGCCGCAGTTGCCTTTCACAGGACAGTACCACTCCGGTTGGGGCGTCTGCCCGTAGACGGTCTTTTCCGAATCGTAGCAATAGACAATGGCTCCGCCCAGGCTCTTGTCGACGCGCACACTCTGATTCTGAAAGAGGATGTAAACTTTACCGCCCGGGCCCGACGCCGGCTGGGTCCCGTTCGGCCCTTCACAGGTTTCATCCGCACCCATACCGCCGTAGTTGTGCTCACGGCCGTTCGACTTCACGCAGGAGAATTTCCATTTGCCCGCCCCGTCGGGAAAGAAGACGCGCATACCGTGGTTCCCGCCCGTACCGGCAATCACCATCCCGTTTTTAAGGGGCAGTACGCCGCCATAGGAGCCGCCGTTGACGTGTCTTTCATCCACCAAGCTGCCCGACGACTTGTCGTAGACCTGGAAGTTCTGGTGTCCCGAAGGCACATTGCGCGCCACGATGAAGAGGTATTTTTCGGTAACAGCAGGTGACAGGAAGCGGAAAGAGGTATTCACGCCCGTATTCGTATACCACAACTGCGAGCCGCCCGAAGCGCCGCCGCTGACGGCGTAGAATGCACTGCCGCCCTGGCCCTTGTTCGGCTCGTTGAAGCCTGCGAGCGCATAGACCGTACCGTCGGCGTCGACCGAAGGCGTCGGCGACTGGACCTTGATCGAACCGCTGTTGTTCTCAGCCGAAGCACCGTCTCTGCCGATGTCGAAGGCCCAGAGGCGTTCGCCCGCCTTCGTGAAGCAGACCAGCGAATACCCCGTCGAGGTTACATAGACGTACTCACCGTCGGGGCTGACCGCGGGCGACGTACCATAGACATAGGCATCCTTCGTATCGTCGTAGGGATACGACCAGAGCAGGTCGAGGTTGATGGCGCCGCGGCCCACTTCGATGGTCACCGTCTTGGTATTGCGCCCCTTCTTGTTGTCGGTCACAGTGAGCGAAACCTCCGTGGAACCCTGCGCCGCAAAGGTGAACTCGGGGTTCTGCTTGTCGGAAGTCGTGGTTCCGAATTTCCACTCCCAGGCCACCACTTCGCCGTCCTCGTCGGTCGAGAGATCGGTGAACTGCACGGGTTCCCCGGCCACGACCTTCTCGGGCGACCAACTGAAGTCGGCCACGGGCCGGATGTTGTTGTCCACGACGACGATCGTCTTTTCGAACGACGATTTCTTCACCCCGCGGTCGGAGGTGACGGTCAGTTTGATGACATACTCCCCGGCCTGGTCGTAGGAGATATTCTCCGGAGTGGTTTCATAGGAGACGACGCCTTTGCCCAGTTCCCATTTGTAAATGGCGATCAGGGCATTCTCAGCCGTCGACGTGTTGGTGATCACGACCGGATCGCCCACGTCGTAGGACTCTTTGTCGGTGGTAAAACCGGCATGGACCGCTACCTCCGCATCCGGTTGGCAGGAGGTCGCCCCCAAAAGGGCGAAAGCGGCCAGCATATAGATAAATCGTTTCATTTCAATCGGTTTTGAGTTTTAGCTATCTGTTTACTTGAACTCCAGCACGGCCACGATGGGATAGTGGTCCGAAATGTAGGGAACCTTCTCGTAACGCTGGTCGATAGTGGCGAAGCGCAGGGGCGTGAATCCCGAACTCGAACTGAAGATGTGGTCGATGCGCGGATAGTTGGTCGTACCTCCGAAATTGTTGAACGACGCCTTGTTGTCGGAAACGGGAGCGTTCGTGCGCGCGTCGAGCATGAATTTCTTCACACCGTCGAAGATCGGGCTGTCCAGCATCTTGTTAAAGTCGGCGGTCAGCAGCGTCGGGTAGTTGTTCGGATTGAGCGATTTCATCTTGGCCTCGATCAACTCCATCGACTTCTGGGCCGCCACCTGACCGACGTGGTCGATATGGCTGTTGACGTAGAAAAACTTGCGGCCCGACTTGTAGTGGGTGAACAAGGCCCAAGTTGCCGTGCGGTAGGTCGAGGCATCCCAGCCTACGGACGGCGTGTCGGGTGTCTCGGAGAGCCAGAAAGTCCCCCATTTTTCGAGTTTCACGGCATCGCCGAGGTAGTAGATGGCCATGAACTCGCCGGCATTCTTGCCGTCGGTACGGCCCACGCCTACGCTCTTGTAACCCGCACAGTTCTCGTCCATGTAGGTCTTCTGGTCGAGGCGCGCTTCCTGTACGCCGAGCACCGTCGGCTGCTGGTCGGCGAACATCGCCGGAACGGCCTTCTTGCGGTTGTCCCAACTGTTCGCGCCGTCGTCTCCCGCGCTGTAACGGACATTGAACGACATGACCTTCAACTGGTTGTCCTCAAGGCCGGGATTGATCGGCTCCTCCGGCCCGTCGCCGGGCTGAGGCTTATAGAACTCCGAGTAATCGGGCTTCGGATCGCTGCACCCGGCAGCGAAAACGAAGGCGAAACTCAGCGAAAACGTCAGTAAATAACGGAATATCTTCATGGTCTGGCTTTTTATTTATTCGTTGTTCCACTCGGGATTCTGCGAGATCGTATAACCGGCATTTCGGTAATCCCGGATCACCTTGGCGGGAATCGGATAGAGGTACTGGCGGCCGTCGGGATACCAGTAACGGTCGCCCGCACCGGTCTTGTAGACCAGGTCGCAGCCTCCTGCGGCATTCGGCTCGGCATAGAGGCCCACGTTGTCCTGGTTGACGCGGATGGCGATATTCTTATAGGACGCGGGAGCCGACGCGACCTCACCTTCGGTGAAATAATAGTCGTTCACCCCGTCGCCGTTGACATCGACGGGCTGTTCCAGCCCGGGGATGTGGATGCCCGTCCACGGCAGGGTTTCCATCAGCGAACCGCATTTCCAGCGGCGCAGGTCGTCGAAGCGCATGCCCTCGGCAACGAGTTCGATGGCCCGTTCGCGGCGGATTTCGAGCAGCACGGGATCGGTCACGTCGGGATAGAACGTACTTTGCAGATAGCTGTCGACAGCCGTAGGCAGCGACTCCGTGCCGCCCGTGATGCCGGCGCGCTTGCGCAGCGCACCGATCGTAAACGCCCATTCGGCATCGGTCAGCACACCCAGTTCGGCCTGCGCCTCGGCATAGTTCAAAAGCACCTCGGCATAGCGGATCAGCGGAATGCTGTTGATGTTCTTCGCACCGCCGTCGTACTTCGACTCGTCGAGCGTGTACTTGATCACCTGGTAACCCGTGAGCGAAAGGTTTTTGATGTCGGCGACGGCGGCCTTGCCGTCCCACAGGAAACTGCGCCCGCGGACGGTCTGTTCGAGGCGCAGGTCGCGCCCCTCCATCTCCTCGGCAAAGGACTTGGCCCCGTAGCCGGGCACGGCGGTGAAAGGCGTGCCGTCCTGTTTGAGGTAGGTATGGACGAACGAGCGTACAAGGCTCCAGCAGAGCCCGTAGGAGCGGGCGTTGAACCACCAGTTCTGCTCGCCGAAGATGCCCGACTTCTCGTTGGCGCAGACGGCGAGGATCACCTCCTGCGTCAGCGGCGTTTCGCTGTAAAACAGGTCGCGGTAGGCGCCCTTCTTCCCGGCGGCGGTATTGAGCGAGCACCCGCTGTTGTCGATCACCAGTTTTGCGGCTTTGGCGGCCTCCCGATACAACTCCTCGGGAGTCATTTCGAGCCCCGTGAGGTTGTGGTAACGGCGGTAAGCCGCTTCGAAGAGGCAGACGCGCGACTTAAGCGCTGCGGCGGCCCAGCGGGTGAGCGTCGAACTTCCGGTCGACGAGGTGGCCTGGATGTGCTCGTAGGCGAAATCGAGGTCGGCGATCAGGTTGCGGATGATCACGTCGCGGCTGTCGCGCTCCTTGTACATCACGTCGTTCTGGTAGGACTGGATGTCGTTGGGGAACCAGGGCACTTCGCCGTAGGTGGTCAGTTTGTCGTAGTAGAACCACGCGCGGAACCAGCGGGCGATGCCGAGGTAGTTGTCGCGCGTCTCGGCGTCGACGGTGCAGTATTTCGGATCGTTGCAGCCGTCGATGAAATAATTCACGTTCTTGAGCGTCCCCCAGCTCCAACTGGTCGCAGTCTCGGTGTTGTAGGCTCCCTGCTTGATGAAGGTGTCGGTATTGCTGACAGCCCCTACATCGCACATTTTGTCCTGCATAAAACCGTTCTTGAGCGTCGGCAGGGCTTTGTAGAAGGAGTTGGAATAGAGTTCGAGGCCCGATTTCGATCCGAAGATCATCGACTTGTCGGCCTTCACCTGCACGTTCTCCGTCAGGTCGCACGAAGTGGCGAACGCAACGCAGCCCACGAGCAGACTCCATATATAGGTTGATCTTTTCATAGCACGAAACAATTTAATAGGTGATCGAGATGCCGAAGCTGAAGCTGCGCATCACGGGATAGTTATGTCCGTCGCCCTTGTTGTCGGAGGAAGAGGTCTGGAGGTCGGTGTCGGACTTCTTGTTGGCCACCGTCACGTCGAAGTCCTTCGTATAGCGGTAGAGCGGCGACCAGCTCCAGAGGTTCTCGCCCGAGAAGTAGACCGAGACCTTCGAAAGGCCGATCTTCGAAATCCACCGTTTGGGCAGTTCGTAGCCGAACTGGAAGTTCTTCAGGCGGATATACGACACGTCCTGCAGGTAGCGCGTATTGATGTTGGCCGTACCGGCGTTCATCGGGCCGTAGTAGCCCACATAACGCGGCAGATAGGCGTTCGGGCGCTCTGCGGTCCAGTAGTTTTGCAGATGCCACGTCGGAACCTGGTTGTAGGGACGGTTGTACATGCCCCAGAAAAGACTCTCGTCGCTGGGGAACCACTGCTGCTTGCCCACGCCGTCGAATAGCGCCGAAAGGAAGAACCCGTTCCAGGAAGCATTCAGCGAGATCGTATAGAGATAGCGCGGATCGGAGTTGCCGATGATCTTCCGGTCACCCGGGTCGTCGACCGTATCGCTGCCGCGGTCGATGGCGTCGTTACCGTTCAAATCCTCAAAACGCATGTCGCCCGGATAGGTGATATACTTCTCGGAGGTCTGCATGATGCTGTTCGTGTAGCCCTTGCCGCCGAATGCCGCGTCGATCTCGGCCTGGTTCTGGAACAGCCCGTTGCAGACGAAACCCCAGATTTCGCCGACGCGCATACCTTCGTAATACTGGTAGGCGCCGGTTCCCAGCTTGCGGGCCGCGTTGTTGTATTTGTCGATGACGGAATAATAGTCGGCCAGCGTGGCTTTGATACCGAAATCGAAAGGCTTGCCCGCCAGCTTGAACGAATCGTTGTAGCTCAGCGAAATTTCATAGCCGTAGGTGCTCATGTCTGCGTAGTTGCCCTTGGGAGCCGAAGCGCCGAAGGTGTCGGGAAGCGTCGGGCCCACGGTGTACATGTCGACCGTCTTGCGAATGTAATAGTCGGCCGTGAGGTTGATGCGTCCGTTCAGGAAACCTGCGTCGAGGCCCACGTCGAAGGTCTTCGAGGTCTCCCAGCCGATGTTGTCGGGAATCTGCCCCGGAAGGCTCGTGTAACGCAGTTTGGCCTGCCCGAAGAGGTAGCGTGCGGCATCGCCCGAACCGGTTCCGAAGGTCGACAGGCCGAAGGTTTCGAGGTAGGTGTAGGGATCGACGTTGCTGTTGCCCAGCGCACCGTAGGAGGCGCGCAGCTTGAGGTTCGAAACGGCCTTGGGGCTTACGTCCCAGAACTTCTCCTGCGAAACGCGCCAGGCGGCCGACGCCGAGGGGAAGAAGCCCCACTGCGAATTGTTGGGAAACTTCGACGAGCCGTCGTAACGGCCGTTGACTTCCAGAAGATAGCGGTCGTCGTAGGCGTAATTGAGGCGGAAGAAAGCGCCCACGTAACGCCAACGGCTGCCGCCGCCGGTAATCGACATCACGTCGCCCAGGGCGAAGTTGATGTTGCCGGCATCGGGCATCAGCAGGCCGTTGCGCTCGGAATAGGTCGACTTGTAGTCCTGCTGTTCGTAGTTGTAGCCGGCCAATGCCTTGAAATAGTGCTTTTCAGCAAAAGTATCCTCGAACTCCGCATAGGCGTTGGTGGCGATATAGGTCGTCAACTGCAACGATTCTTTCATCACGTCGTCGGTCTCGGGCGTACCGAGGTAGATGGTTTCACCCTCGTAAGCGCTGTAAGGGATAGCCGTGGTCTTCTTGGTCTCGGTGTAGTCCTTGGTACGGAACGAGAAGTCGCCCGTCAGGCGCAGGCGGTTCTGGAGCATCGTGACGTTGAGCGTCGTCGTATTTTTCAGCGTCTTGGTCGTGCGGTCGAGCCAGTTGTTGCCCGTGACCAGGCCGCCGACGGCGTAAGCTCCCGACTTGGTGAGCGTACCGTCGGGGTTGAAGATCGGCGACGAGGGGTGTCCCTGGTCGTTGACCGAGCGCCACAGCACGCCGCCGCCCTCCTTCGAGTAGCCCATCGGCTGGCGGTACTTGTCGTGCGTATAATCGAAGTTGTTGGAGATTTTCAGCCACTTGAATACCTGCGAAGAGACCTTCGAACGGAGGTTCATCGTACGGTAGGTGTCGGGCGTGAAATTGAACAGGCCGTTGTAGTCGTAGAGACGCCCCGAAAGATAGTGGCTGATTTTGCCGTTCGAACCGCTGATCGAGACGTTGTGCGTCTGGGCGATCACCGTATCCTTGTAGAGCGCGTCGTAGTAGTTCGTGTTACCGTAGTAAACGTATTTGCCGTCGGGATCGACGGTCGTTTCGAGTTTGTTGCCCGCGAGTTTGCGCTGGCGGAAGGTATCGAGCCACGCACGCGAAAAGTCCTGCGAGTTGTTGAAACCCGTCGGTTCGTTGAAACGGTAATTATACCACGCGTCGTAGAAGAGACGCGAATAGACATAGCCGTCGTCCACGACATCGGGAACGGCCGTCGGCTGCTGGATAGCCACGTTACCCGTGTAGTTGACGGTGAATTTGTCGGTGAGTTTGCCCGGGTCCTTGGTGGTGATGAGCACTACGCCGTAAGGAGCGCGCGAGCCGTAGATGGCTGCCGAAGCGGCGTCTTTCAGGACCGACACCGACTCGATGTCGTTGGGGTTGAGCATCGCGGGGTCGCCCTCGACGCCGTCGATCAGGACCAGCGCCGAGCCGCCTGCGCCGATCGAGGTTTTACCGCGGATGTTGTACGACGCCGAACGGTTGGGTTTACCGTCGGCTAACGAAATATTGAGGTTGGGAACCGCGCCCTGCAACAACTGCGTGACGTTGGCTACGGGGCGGTTTTCCAGGAGTTCCGAAGAGACCTGGTCGACGGCGCCCGTCAGGTTGGCCTTCTTCTGCGTGCCGTAGCCCACGACCACCACTTCGTCGACGAGCGTGGCATCCTCTTTCAGTTCCACCGCGACGAACGAGCGGTTGCCGACCGGGATTTCGGCGGCGGCGTAACCCAACGCCGAGACCTGCAGTACGGCATTGCCCGCCAGGTCGTCGAACGAAAACGAGCCGTCGGCTCCCGAACTCACACCGCGGGTCGTGCCCTTGACAATCACCGCAGCGCCGATCACAGGTTGCCCCGCGGCATCCTTGACGACGCCTTTAACGGGTTGCGACGAAGAGGCTTTCCGCTGCGGAGGGGAGAGGTAAATCTTGCCGTCGCGAATTTCAATCTCGACCTTGTCGGCTGCCAACAGTTGTTTCAGGGCCGCCCGCACGTCGACATCCTCGACGGCGATGCTGACGACCTTGTCGGGATTGACCGTCGGACGCGCATAGTAGAACGTATAGCCCGTCTGCTCGGTAATCCGCCCGAATACCTGTTCGAGCTTGGCATTCCGGAAATTCAACGTCACTTTCTGCGCCCGAGCCGTCAAAGCGGTCCCGGCAACACAAAGCAGCATCAGAAATAGTAGTCTGATTCGTTTCATACAGATTAGTTTAGGTAGTTGTTTACTAAAAAGCCCGTTTGCGCGCTTTTCGTATAATAGACACGCAAACGGGAAAAAACGATGAGCCGGAACTCTTTTTTTTATCTGAAGCTAACCTTTATTTCGGATTTAGAGCGTTCGAAGCGTACCGGGGAGATCAGTTCCATTTCGCGCAATACGTTATCCAGCAGCGTATTGTCGGTCGTGAACGTATAGGATATGGGGCGATCGGGCTGTCCGTCTATTTCGAACCGCACGTCGTACCACCGCGACAGGATTTCGAGCACCTCTGCAAGGGGCGTGTCGCGGAACGAGATCACGTCGTCTTTCCAGATCGAATAACGCATGGCGTCGGCGCCGCGGACGATCCGCCCCTCGCCCGAGCGACGGTCGTAAAGCAACTGTTCCGAAGGCGCCAGTTCGAAACGCCCGCCGTGACGGTTGTCGAGCACCACACGACCCTCGTCGAGCGTTACGGCGACGATGTCGTCGCCGTGGTAGGCCTTGACATTGAACGATGTGCCGAGGACCTGTATTTCCCCGCCCTCGAACTCCACGACGAACGGCCGCCGGGAGTTGTGCTTCACCTCGAAATAGGCTTCGCCTTCGAGGCGGATGCGGCGTTCGAACAACCCGAACTTCACGGGATAGTGGATTTTCGACTCGGAATTGAGGTAGGCGACCGTGCCGTCCTGGAACAGGCACTGCGTACGCCGGCCCCGGTCGACGACGAATTCGCTGTACTCCGCGCCCGAGAAGATGCCCCCTACCTGCCGGTCGAGGCGCAAGGCAACGGCCAGGATCAGCGCGACGGGAATCACAACAGCGGCAACCCGGAAAAGGATGCGCCGGCGGCGGCCGCGCGTGAGGGCCGATTTGATCCGTGCGAAGATGCGGTCCGAAGCGACCTCGGCCTGTTCATAATCACCGCACCCCTCCTGCCGGTCGAAGTCGCGGCCGATGTAGCGGCTGGCCCACGCCTGGCCCGAATCGGTGGCGAGCCATTCGGCAACCAAAGCAGCCTCCGCAGGGGTAGCGCTATTTTCGAGCGTCTTATGCAATAGTTCTTCCGAAGGTCTGTTCATAAAAATAGGGTTTGCAAAGTAACGATTAACAGGATAATATGGCCGAGCCGGCTTTTCAGGAGTTTGACACCCTCCTGGTAGTGCGAACGGACGGTGTTGACCGAGAGGTTGAGCATCTCGGCAATTTCGGGATTCGAATAGCCCGCCTTGCGCAGGTACATAACCTGCCGCTTCTGGGTCGGGAGTCCGGCGATCACCGTATCGAGCACCTCCGAAAGATTTTCGCGTTCGATCTGCACATCGAGCGGATCGGAAGCTACGGGTATAAGCTGCGCCAGGCGGTAGCTGTGCACCAGTTCGGTATTGCGGCTGCGCAGGTAATTGAGAATGTAGTTGCGGGTCATCGTGTAGAGGTAGTTCCTCAGGCTGAGCATCACGGTCATGTCCTGCCGCCCGGTCCACAGTTTCACGAAAACGTGCTGTACGGCATTCTCCGCGGCGGAGTTATCCTTCAGCATCTTCAGGGCCACGGCGTAGAGTATCCGGTGGTACTTCACGTAGACCTCCCGGAAAGCCTCTTCGCTTCCCTGTTTGATCTGTCGGAACAGCTCCTGATCTTGGTTTTCCGGGATGAAATTTTCAGTCATAATTATGGCATAGACAGCACAGGCCAAGTGCAGCGGCAGGTATCGGAACGCGGAGAGCCGCCGGTCCAGGCAAAAGGTTATCTTTTCGGCAAAGATAACATTAATTTCAATTTTACAACTTTCGGCCCATAAAACAAAAAGGCCGCAACCCGGAAGTTGCGGCCTTTTCAGCCTATGGTCAGCGGATTCCGTATTTCTGGAAAATTTTACGGAGCTGCGGTTCGAGGTGGCGCGTCATGTACATGAAACCCTGGTCGGAAGGGTGCGAACCATCGACCGTTCCGAGATGATCGGAGCCGATCATCCCCTCGGAGTCGATGAAGTAGATGTTCTTATCGGTCTTCATCAGCCGCCGGATGCCGGCTTCAGCCGCAGCACGCTTGTCCTCTTCGAACTTCCGGGCCCGGAGATTGAAATTCCCGGTCTCGCGGACCTCGGTCTGGATAAAGATCAGCGGCGTGGCGGGATGCGCCTTGCGGACGGTCGCTACGAACGAGTCGAGCCGTTCGTCGATCTCCTTGGCGCTCGGGTTGGAGAAAGCGTCGAAAACGAAGGCATCGGCCTCCATTTCGGCCAGCATCCGCGCAAACTCGGGTTGCAGCTTACACTGCCCGCTGTAACCGAGGTTCAGGAAATCGAGCCCCATTTCGCGGGCCAGCCGCGCTGTCCAGGTCATGCCGGGGCGGCCGGCCGAAGCTCCGTGGGTAATGCTCGACCCGAGCACCACGATCCGGTGGCGGAACGGGTTGGGAACAGCCTCGATGCGGCTACCTTCGTCGACTCCCACCTCCAGCGACAGCACCTCGTCCCACAGGGGCAGGTACAGCAGGCAGGTTTTCTCGCCCTCGTCCATATATTCGACCAGCGCACTGTCGTGATTGTCGCCCTTGGGCCATCCGAAACCGGCGTAGACCCACTCCCCGCCGCGCTCGATGTAGAGGTCAAGGCCCTTGCGGGCGATAGCGGTCATGTTGTGGCCCAGTCCGTAGCCGCCGGTTTTCCATCGGGCCCGGATGTTTTTGCTGTCGGTTTTAAAGACGACGGCCAGCCCCGTAGAGAAGGCCGAATAATTCTTTACGGGCTGCCACAACTCGTAGCGCGCGGTATCGACCCGCTGGTAGAGTTTGGGCGTAGGCATGGTCTTGCCGATAACGGTCAGCGTCGAAGCGTCGACATAACGGATCGGAGCCTTCGCCTGCGCGCCGGCGATATTCGACGCCAGCAACAGCGACAGCAGCGCGAGGCTACGGAAAATCTTCGGAAAGTTCATCATTTATGCGAGTTTGGTTGTATCGGAATTATCGGCCGACGGCCGGATTCACAGTTTGTAGAGTGCATAGACGGGATTGTGGTCCGAAAGGAACGGCACGCCGTAGCGTTCGGAGTCGGTAAGGGTACGGTAAGCCAGCACGCGGGCGTTACGGCCGAAGATGAAATCGATCCACAGCGAACGTTTGCCGAAGTCGTTGAACGTCGGCAGTTCGTCGGTCACCGGAGCCGCATGGCGCGCCGACTGCATCCACGCCTTCAGCGGGTCGAGCAAGGCATTGTCGTAGGTCGTATTCAGGTCGCCCGAAAGGAAAACGGCGGCCTTTTCCCCGGCAATCTCCTTCATCCGGGCGACCACCATCCGCGCCGACTCGACGCGGGCCTGCTTGCCGACGTGGTCGAAATGGGTGTCGAAATAGAAAAACTCCTTCCCGGTTTTCCGGTCTTTGAGCTGCACCCATACCGTGACGCGGCGGCACATGGCGTCCCAGCCCCGCGACGGGCATTCGGGTGTGGGGCTGATCCAGAAAAATCCGCTGTCGACGAGAACGTATTTCGAACGGCGGTACATGATCATCAGATGCTCGCCGCCGTCGGGTTTCTTTTCGATGTCGGTCGCGGCGTCACGCCCCATGTCGACCTCGGCGTATTCGGGAAGGTTGACCTTCAGGTAGTCGATCTGGGGCCGGTGCGGCTCCTGAAACCCGACGACATCGGGCGACTCCGCACGGATCATCTCCAGGCAGGCAGCGCGGCGCGCAACCCAGCCGTTATCGCCGTCGGCGCCGGGCTTGTAGTAACGGATATTGAACGACATCAGTTTCAGGTCGGCTTTCGCCGCAGCGGCGGCCAGCGCCTTGTCGTCCTGCGCCCGCAGGGGCATCGCCAGCCCCAGCAGCGCGATAAAAAGCAGTAACTGTTTCATGATGAGCAAAGATAATCGAAAAAAAGCGAAAATGTGCAAACTCCTTTCTGCTTTTTTTACACAGCCAACGAACCGCCGTTTGTTGCAACGCATCGTAAACCAGGCCGGTACACGGCCCTGCACCCGGGCCTGTCTTCGAGAAAAGCTGTCGGCAGCAGCACCGGAACTTGCGGGCGGCAACCGGAGACGCAAACGTTTTTTTCCGCAGAAAAGACTCTGATTGTCCCGAAAAATTGCTACCTTTGTAAAAAATAAACCCGATTTATACTATGGAATTCGAAGGAACAGTTTTCAAAATACTGCCCGTGACGAAAGGAACGTCGGCACGCGGTGAGTGGCAGCGTCAGGACGTGGTTTTCGAAATGAACGAAGGTTCGTTCGCGCGTAAAATCTGCGTTACATTCTTCAACAAGCCCGAAGACGTGGCCCGCCTGCAGGAAGGTTCGACTTACAACGTCTCGGTGAACGTCGAGTCGCGCGAATACAACGGCCGCTGGTATACCGACATCCGCGCATGGCGTCTGCAACCCAAGCAGGAGGCCGCAGGGGCCGCCCCGATGCCTGACATGCCGCCCATCGCCGAGGAACCGTCCTATGCGTCGTCGCCGGCGCAGGTCGACGACCTGCCGTTCTAAATACGGAGGGGAGGGGCTGAAAGAAGGCTGCCCAAAACACGGAATCCGGGTTCGGTAAAAATCCGCCCGCCCAAAATTAAAGACTCCGGTCCTCAGGGACCGGAGTCTTTCATATACCTTATTATAAAAAAATCCGGATGCGCACACGGCACATCCGGATTCGATTTTATTCCCGGGAATTATTTTGCGGGAGCAACTTCGGGAGTCTCGGCCGTTGCGGTCGAATCTGCCGGAGCGGGCTCTTCGTAAGGAGTAACGTCGACCAGTTCGACTTCGAACTCCAAAGCCTCGTTGGGACCGATGTCACGGCCTGCGCCGCGTGCACCGTAAGCCAGGTCGGCGGGAATCCAGAGCGTGATCGTACCGCCCTTGCCTACCAGTTGCAGACCCTCGGTCCATCCCGGAATCACACGGTTGAGCGGGAACTCGACGGGTTCGTCCTTGTCGAAATCGTCGGGACGCTGCTTCTTAAGCATCTCCTGCTGCTCCTTCGAGCGGTTGGCGAACTTCGAGGTATCGAATACCTTACCGTCGCGGGTGCGGCCCGTATAGTGAACCTTCACCACGTCGCGCGGATCCTTCGGCATCACCGAAGCGTCGCCGGCCTTGGTAACCTTATAAAGCAGGCCCGACTCGGTCTTCTTCACGCCCGATTTCTTCTCCATTTTCTCCATCCACGCCTTCGAAGCCTCAGCATTCTCGGCCGGACGCTTTACCATGAAGTAGTACTGCAGGTACTGGTTTACCTCGTCCTCGTTCATCTTGGCATTGTTGTCGCGCACGTTCTGCATGGCCTCGGCAATCCAAACCAGTTGGATAGGCATGCCGCTCTGTGCGATGTTGTAACCGATGTCGTTACCGAAAGCATAGGAAATTTCGGCACGCTCCTCTTCGCTCTCGAACATTTCGGGATCGGCTGCGGGATACTCCACCTTGGTCGAGTCGCCGCCGGCCAGGCGTACGCTGTCAGCCTGGGCACGCTTCTGCGCGATAGCCTGGGCACGCTCGCCGCGCTTCGACATGAAATACTCGCGCAGCATATCGAGCGATTTGTCGTGTTCCTGGGTAGCCTTGCCCAGGGCTCCTTCCTGAACACCCTTGTCAACGGCCTTGAAGTCGAACGGAATGTCCTTCATTTCGTAGCTCAAGCCGTAGCCGATGTTAGCTCCGAGCGAATACGACAACGAGTCGAATTCGGACAGGCTGCCCATCTGTACCCCGCCTTTGTTTCCTCCGCAGGAGGCGAGCATTGCAGCACCCGCAAGCGCCGCCGCAAAAAAGATTTTTTTCATTGTTGTTTTTACTATGTTTTGATGTTTGGCTTTTATCGCAATTCGTATGCGCAAAGATAGTGCAAGCCGGGCGCAGAGGTGAATTTATTCGACTCTGCCGGGGCGCCGCCTATCTAAGCGGGGGTTTATTCCACGCAAAGATATAAATTTTTTGTTAACGAAATGATTCTTAGCAACTATATTTTAAAGAGCCCCAAGCGGCGACAAACACGAATGCCGCCACGGCCCGGCGGTTTTTCCGGATTAGCGCCGCCGCGACCGGGTCGCATATTTGTCGAGGTCGACGAGTTCGATCTCGTAATAGAGCGTCGCATTGGGAGCAATGCCCAACTCCTTGTCGCCTTCAGCGCCGTAGGCTGCCGATGAAGGCATCCAGGCGTTGATCTTGCCGCCCTTGCCGATGAGCTTGACGCTCTCCTGCACGCCGCGCCGCAGGTCGCGGACCAGCGAACGCACCGTATCGCCCCGTTCGTAGGAAGAGGCGATCTCGTCTCCCGCCGCCGTGCGGATCACCCACCGCAGAGCCACGCTGTCGCGCTCGGAGACGGGAATCTGGTCCTGGTCGCCCACCGCTGTTACCGTATAAGTCACGCCCGACGAAGTGCGGGCATAAGAGCGGTTCGACTTGGCGATGTCCGCCAGGAACTGCTCTTCGTAATTGCGCGCCTTCTCGGGAAGGGCGTAATTCACATAGCTCAGGTAGAACGTCTCGGCATCAGCCGCCGTGAGTTTGGGATTTTCGCGAAAAACGTCGCGGATACCTTCGCAGACAGCGTTCACATTGATCGTCGAATCCATTTTCAGCAGGTTCATGCCCACATTCATGCCGAGGACGTAAGCCACCGAATCGGTATCGCTCTTGAGTTTCACACCGCCTCCGCCCGAATTTTTCGAGCAGGCTCCGGCCAGCAGCAACACGAGGGCCGGAAGGATCGGGAAGGTCTTTTTCATAGTTATCAAACTCCTTTTTTTACAAAAATAGTGCAATCAGCGGCAATTTATCTTATTTAATCCGGCGTTTGCGTCCGGAGAAGGCCAGGATCAGCATGCAGCCCAGAACGGCGGCCGCCGTCGAACCCATCAGGATCGCGATCTTGCCGCGGTCGACCAGGTCGGGATCGGTATAGGCCAGCGAATCGACGAACAGCGACATCGTGAAACCGATACCGCCCAGGCAGGCCACGGCCAGCAGCATGCGCCACGTCGCCCCCTCGGGCAGCTCCGCAAGTCCGGTCTTCACGGCGCCCCAACTGGCGAGGAAGATACCCAGCGGCTTACCGATGACCAGTCCGAAGAACACGCCCATACCGACCGAACCGATCTCGGGCGAATAATGGAAAATATTGAGGTATTCGAACGACGAAATCTCGACGCCGGCATTCGCCAGTGCGAAGACGGGCATGATCAGGAACGTGACGTAGGGCGCGAGGCCGTGCTCCAGGCGGTAGCTCATGCCGACCGAATTGGACGAAAGGTCGTGCATGCGGCGCAGGTAGAAGCGCTGCTCCTCGTTGGGGAAATCCTCATGGGAGGCGGCCCGGAGCATCAGCGCATTGAGCCAGCGCATCTTATGGGCGAAATACTCCTTGCTGTAACGCGGCTCCATCGGGATCAGCAGGGCCATCGCCACACCCGAAATGGTCGAGTGAACGCCCGAGTAGTAGAACAGCCCCCAGACCACAAAGGCCGGGACCAGGTAGGAGAACATGCGTTTCTCGCCCATCTGCTTCATGAAGTAAACCCCGAGCATGATGACCAGCGCCACCAGCAGACAGCCGATCTGCACCTTGCCGCCATAGAACAGCGCGATGACCAGGATAGCCCCGAGATCGTCGGCAATAGCCAACGCCGTAAGGAAGATTTTAAGCGATACGGGAACACGGTCGCCCAGCATCGAAAGGATGCCGATGGCAAAGGCAATGTCCGTAGCGGTGGGAATACCCCAACCGTTGGCGGCCATCGTTCCGTGGTTGAAAGCCGTGAAGAAGATCGCCGGGACGAGCATGCCGCCCGCAGCGGCCAGCACCGGGAGAATGGCCCGCCGGGTGGACGAAAGCTGCCCGCAGACAATTTCGCGTTTGATTTCGAGCCCCACGGCGAAAAAGAAAATCACCATCAGGCCGTCGTTGATGAACTTCTCGACGGTCATTCCCCGCGGGAAGATCCAGTCGATCACTCCGTCGGGCGAGCGGACCATCAGCGAAAGGTCGGTTTCGAGCAGGTGGTGGTAGTAGAGTTTGGTTGCCGGCAGGTTGGCCAGCAGCATGGCGGCGATGACGCACACCAGCAGCACGACGCCTCCGGCCCAGGGAGCTTCCAGGAAACTACGGCCGCGAAGCCCCATCATGTGTCGCTGGCGAACCCAGCGGTACATTGAAAACAGTCGCATTTATCGTTCGTTGTTTTTGGCGGCCGACCTGAGCGTCTGCCCGCAGAGCTTCCACAGCATGCGGGCGCCCGTAATGGCGTCGATTCGTTCGTCGGCTACGGGACACACCTCCACCACGTCGAAGCCGATGATGCGGCGTCCCGAGCGAACCAGCGTGTCGAGCAGGTAGACGGCCTGGTTGAATGTAAGTCCGCCCGAAACCGGCGTACCGGTATGGGGGCAGTTTTCGAAGGTGAGTCCGTCGATGTCTAAACTCACGTAAACCTCCTGCGGCAGCACGTCGACGATGCGGCGGCACTGCGCGTCCCACGTCTCGCCGCGAAAAGCGGCGGCAGCGAGCGAAAGGTCATCGAAGGAGACGATGCGTTCCGACGAGGCCGCCAGCGCAGCCTCCGTCTCACTGAAATCGCGCACGGCGACCTGGGCGATCTTCACGACCTGCGGCACGTCGCGCAGGACGTTGAACATGATCGAAGCATGGGAAAACTCGAATCCCTCGTACGCGTCGCGCAAATCGCAGTGGGCATCGACATGCAGGATGCCGAACTCCGCGTGCCGCGCGCCCAGCGCCCGGATCAACCCGTAGGGGGTCGAATGGTCGCCGCCGACGAGCCCCACCGTCTTGCCGGCGTCGAGCCAGCGTGAAGCCTGCGCCTCGATGTTGGCGTTCATCGCCATACATCCCTCGTTGACGCGGCGGACCTTGCGCACGACATAGTCGTCCTCGAGGCAACCGCCCCCTTCGAGGTGGTCGATCACCCGCGTAGCGTCGGCCCGCAGGCGCTGCGAAGATTCCTGCAGCGAATAGTCCACGTCGGCCGTGGCGATACCGCGGCGCCAGGCGCCGGGAGCCAGCGGATCGTGGAAATCCAACTGTGTCGAAGCTTCGATAATGGCATCGGGCGCATAGGCCGCTCCCGCTCCGTAAGAGACCGTTACGTCCCACGGCGCCGAAATCAGCACCAGTTCCGCCGTTTCGGGATCGAACGGAAGCCCGAAATAGGTCCCGTTGTCCACACCGACACCATCCGGATCGAAGGGTTTCTGTTCCATAACGTTCATCATTCTTTTGCCGTTTCCGCCGTCGGCCCGGGACCATGCAGGCCCGGACTTTGCATTCACCCGGCGAAAACGTTCCGTTTTGAACGGCAAAGGTACGAAAATTTTAATTTTTACCTATCTTTGTTCACCCGAATGACGAGAAACGGAGATAAATACACCAAATTATGAAAATCATTGCCGACAGCGCCATACCCTTTCTGCGGGGTGTCCTGGAGCCGTTCGCCGAGGTGGAATACCTCCCCGGGACGGCAATTTCGGCCGCCGACGCACACGACGCCGACGCGCTGGTGATACGCACCCGCACCCGGTGCGACGAAGCGCTCCTGGCGGGTTCGCGCGTACGAATGATCGCCACGGCGACCATCGGGTTCGACCACATCGACCGGGCCTGGTGCGCGGAGCACGGAATCGAGGTCACCACGGCCGCTGGCTGCAACGCCCGGGGCGTCCTGCAATGGGTCGGCGCGGCACTCGCTCACCTCGCACGCACACAGGGCTGGGAGCCTGCCGAACGGACGTTGGGCATCGTGGGCGTGGGACACGTCGGATCGCTCGTCAGGGAGTACGCCGAGGCGTGGGGATTCCGCGTCATTTGCTGCGACCCGCCGCGTGAAGAGCGGGAACACTGCGGGTTCAGGCTCCTGGAAGAGGTAGCCGGCGAAGCCGACATCCTCACTTTCCACACGCCGCTCGACGACACGACGCGGCATATGGCCGGCCGGCAACTGTTCGCCCTAATGAAACCCGGCGCCGTCGTGATCAACTCGTCGCGCGGGGAGGTGGTCGACGGCGACGCCCTGCTGGCGAGCGGACTCGACTGCGTACTCGATGTCTGGGAGCACGAACCGCACCTCGACCCGGCCCTGCTGGCCCATGCGCTGCTGGCCACGCCCCACATTGCAGGCTATTCCGAACAGGGCAAAGCCAACGCCACGGCCATGTCGGTCGCCTCGCTGGCCCGCCGTTTCGGGTTCCCGCTCGAAGGATGGTATCCGCCCGAAGCCGCCCCGGCGACCCCGCGGCCGATCGGTTGGCAGGAGTTATGCGCAACCATCGGAAAGGCTTACGACATCGGAGCCGAAAGCCGCCGCCTGAAGGAGCGGCCGGGCGATTTCGAGTCCATGCGCGACCATTATGCCTACCGCCGCGAATATTTTTAGCGGATTCACTCTTTTTTAATTACCTTTGCCCGCGATAAATAGCGGCTCAGACAGGCAGCATCCCGGTCCCGTGAAATAAATTCGGCTCCGCGTCCGGCTTGCACGATCTTTGGCTTCGCCTTAGACAGGCGGCGGCTCGGCAAAAGCAAATAAATTTGCTTCTGCACTCGCCTTGCACTATCTTTGCGGCAATTACTTCGAAAAAAAATGTACCGGAGATTTATAAAGCCCGTGCTTTTCTCGCTCACCATCGAGCGAGCCCATCATGCGGTGCTGCTGTTGCTGCGCATCATCGGGCTGATTCCCGGCGGCCGCTGGCTGCTGCGCAAGTGCTACGCCGTGAAGCACCCGGCGCTCGAACGCGAGGTCTTCGGCATCCGCTTCGCCAACCCCGTCGGGCTGGCGGCCGGATTCGACCGCAACGGCGAAGCGTTCCGCGAACTGGCCGCACTGGGATTCGGATTCATCGAAGTGGGGACCGTGACGCCCCGTCCTCAGGCGGGCAATCCGCGGCCGCGGGTCTTCCGCCTGCCCAAGGACAACGCCATCATCAACCGCATCGGACTTTCGAACCGCGGTCTCGAAGCCACCATCCGCCACCTCCGGCGTCCGCACAACGGGGTAATCGTAGGCTGCAACATCGGCAAAAACACCGCAACACCCGCCGAGAACGCCCCGGCCGATTACCTGAAACTCTTCCGCAGCCTTTATCAGTACGCGGACTATTTCACCGTGAACATCAGCTGCGACAACGCCTGCCGGGAAGGGCTGACACATACGCGCGAACATATTCTCCAGATACTCAACCCGCTGTTCGACTTCCGGCGCGGCCAGAACCAGTTCCGGCCGATCATGCTCAAAATCTCGCCCGACATGTCCGACGAGGTGATCGACCAGATCACCGACGTGCTGCTCGAAACACCGCTCGACGGCATCGTGGCAACCAACGGAACCCACAGTCGCGAGGGGCTGCACACGAGCCGGGCGTCGCTCGAAAAGATCGGCAGCGGACGCCTCAGCGGCGCTCCGCTCACCCGCCGCGCTGTAGAGGTCGTACGCCGGGTGCACACGCGTTCGGGCGGAAACTACCCCATCATCGGCGTCGGCGGAGTGATGTCGGCCGACGACGTGCGGGCAATGCTCGACGCCGGGGCCGACCTCGTACAACTCTACACCGGCTACGTTTACAACGGCCCCGGAATCGTCAAAGAGGTGTGCCGCGCGCTGATCGCCGACGCGGAAGCCCGGCAGGCCGAGGCGACCGCAGGAACAGCAGCAGCTCCGAAAACCGGCGACTCAGAACTCCCCGAAGCCGCCAACACTCCGCAAACGCCGCAGGAACCTGCGGAAAATCAGTAACCATCCGGCCATGAAAGCGACAATCATCACCATCGGCGATGAAATACTCATCGGACAGATCGTGGATACCAATTCGGTTTCCATTGCCAAACACCTCAATGCGGCCGGCATCGTGGTCCGCGAGAAAATCTCGATCGGCGACGACCGGGCACAGATTATCCAGACCGTGGAAAACGCCCTCGCGGGCTCGGAGGTGACCGTCGTCACGGGAGGCCTCGGCCCCACGAAGGACGACATCACCAAGAAGACCCTCGCAGAGATGTTCCACTGCGAAATGCGCTATGACGAGCGGGTAGCGGAGCACGTCGAGAAAATGCTCGCCGAGCGCGGCATCGGGTTCAACGAGCTCAACCGCTCGCAGGCAATGGTTCCCGCATGCTGCACGGTCCTGTTCAACGCCCACGGCACAGCCCCGGGCATGTGGTTCGAACGCGACGGACACGTGATCGTCTCGCTGCCGGGCGTACCCTTCGAAATGGAACACCTGATCGAAGACGAGGTGATGCCCCGCCTGAAGGCCCATTTCGCGCTGCGGCAGATCGTCCACCGCACGATGATCACCGCCGGACTCGCCGAGTCGATGCTCGCCGAGCGGATCGAAGCATGGGAAAACGCCCTGCCCCCGTACCTGAAACTGGCTTACCTGCCCAATCCGGGTGCGGTACGCCTGCGCCTGTCGGCCTATGAGGTGGAAGGAGAGAGCGTCGCCCGCGAAATAGAGAGCCAGTTCGAAGCGCTGCGCAAGATCATTCCCCACAACATCCTCGGGTTCGAGACCGCGACCATGCAGGAGGTAGTGCACGAAATACTCACCCGGCGGAGACTGACGCTCGCCGTGGCTGAAAGTTGCACGGGCGGTTCGATCGCCGCGCGGTTTACGGCCATGCCCGGCGCATCGGCTTACTTCCTCTGCGGCGTAGTGTCGTACAGCAACGATTCGAAAACCAGGCTCCTGGGCGTCGATGCCGCGGACATCGCACGTTACGGCGCCGTGAGCGAACAGGTAGCCCGCCAGATGGCCGAAGGGGCCCGCCGTGCGGCCGACGCCGACTACGCCGTCGCCACCACCGGCATCGCAGGCCCCACGGGCGGCTCGGCGGAGAAACCCGTCGGCACGGTCTGGATCGCCGTGGCCACCCCCGAACAGACGGTCGCCATCCTCAAACAGTGCGGAACCGACCGGGGACAAATCATCGACCGCGCCAGCGCCTTCGCCCTCGGCCTGCTGCGCGACTGCCTCAATGGAAATTAAAACTTCAGCCATGAATAAATTACTCGCCCTACTGGCCGTAATCGCGCTGACAGCCTCCTGCAACAGTTTCAAGCCGGAAAAAAACGTACACCGGCTGCTGATCGACCGTACACAGACCCTCGCTGTC
>ENA-UEPG01000742-UEPG01000742.1-human-gut-metagenome-genome-assembly--contig:-NODE-742-length-30392-cov-5.133630_pt1 | contig 30392 bp, 18 predicted proteins | sample MGYA00242893_ERZ507902 | MGnify/ENA primary metagenome ERZ507902 (study PRJEB26167, sample SAMN06115491) | human gut metagenome | host: Homo sapiens | place: China:Gansu | collected 2015-04-23 | study...
CGGCAATCCTAGTATTGGTAATAGGGATTGCTATCACATTCTATTCCCCCTCTCCCACCAATTTACAAACACGGGAACCGGATGGTTATCTTACACCGGGGAAACCACAGGCAACTTTAATTCTGGCAAACGGGCAAGAGATTAAATTAGACCGAGAACTTGAATTGAAAGAAAAAAATACGGCTATCCTGAACAAAAAATCAGGGGAGGTTGTTTACACGCCCGACTCCGGAAATGTTGAAATACAACAATACAACACCATCAAAGTACCCCGTTACGGAGAATACTCGGTAGTCCTGTCAGACGGGAGCCGGATAAAATTAAACTCGGAAAGTGAACTTCGTTATCCTGTTGTTTTCACGGGAGAACAGCGAGAGGTGTATTTGAAAGGGGAAGCTTATATGGAGATCTCCAAAGATCAAAAACCGTTTATCGTACACGCGTATGACACCAGAATAAAAGTATACGGGACCTCTTTTGATGTAAACAGCTACAATCCGGATGAAATTCGTATTGTGTTAGTGCAGGGGAAAGTAGGGATTCACCACTCAAAGATGCAAGAAGTAATCCTGTATCCCAATCAGTTGGCACGGGTCTCTGAAAAAGAAGGAATTGTCGTCAAAGAAAATATCAATGTCAATTATTATATCGCTTGGCAGGAGGGATATTTTGCTTTTGAGGAGGAACGCCTCGAAGATATTATGACGACACTTTCACGCTGGTACCGGATGAAAGTAATATTTGAAAATCCACAATTAAAAGATATTCGTTTTACCGCTTCGGTTCAAAAAGAAGAAAACATCAGCAAGCTACTGAATCAATTCGAACTGACCCGTACCGTATCATTCAATATCATTGAAAACCAAATTTTTATAAAGTAATATTTTAAATCAACACAATTTATCAAACTACAGTCAAAAGCTGTCAGTAAAGGGAGTTTTAACACTAATACAAAAGCTATGAAAAATTATCAGTCGGGATTTTATATCCGAAACAATCATTTGAAAATACTCTTTCTGATGATTTGTATGGTGACTCTGGCACTTTCGTTACGAGCCAACGTAACCGCCCAGACAAAAATCAACTTGAACCTTAAAAGTGTCACATTCAATGATTTGTTTCTGGAGATTCAGAAACAAACAAAAATGAATTTCGTTTTTAACGCCGACCAATTGAAAGAAGTAGGCAAAATCGATCTGACAGCAAAAGATGAAAGTATCAATAGTTTATTAGAAAGAGTATTGACTCCGTTCTCTTTCACTTATGTCATAGAAGGAACACCCATTGTTATTGTTCGAACAGACAAGGAGAACCGGGCACAGGAACAACCGGAAATGATTTCCATTCGAGGTAAAGTTACAGACTCGGACGGCAACGCCCTAATCGGAGCCACGATACGGATAAAAGGTACCGCTATCGGAACGGCAACCGACGTGAACGGCGAATATAAACTAAGCGTACCCACCGAACAGAAAGAATTACTGGTAACTTACATGGGGTATATTGACCAAGTGGTGAAAGTGAACGGAAGAACCGTTATCAACATAATCCTGAAAGAAGACCGCAAGGAAATGGAGGAAGTGGTAGTCACCGGATACCAAAGCGTGAGACGGGAACGTTTGACGGGTAGTACGAAAACAATCACGGCAAGAGAAATGGAAGGGAAAGGGCTAACCTCCGTGGAAGAAGCCTTGAGCAGCACGGTTGCTGGTTTGAACATGATCAGTACCGGCCGACCGGGACAAGACGCCAAGATTCAGATCCGGGGAATCAATTCATTAAACGGAAGCACGGAACCCATTTGGATTGTTGACGGAATGCCCATGCAAGGAGAAATTCCGAATATAAAAATCGGATCAGCCGATTTACAGTCAACGATCTTCACTTCCGGTATCGGGAACTTGTCTCCCAACGATATAAAATCCATCACAGTACTGAAAGATGCAGCAGCCACGGCCATTTACGGAGCCCGGGCAGCCAACGGAGTTATTGTCATAGAAACAAAACAAGGATTAGTCGGGAAAACCCGTTTCAATTTCTCTTTGAATTACGGTATTACAGAACGGCCTGTAAATAATATACACATGATGAATACCGCCCAGAAGATTCAATTCGAACGGGAGTTTGCCACAGATGAAGCCTCCTGGTTATATGAACCCGGGCAGGTGATGAACATTTTAAGAATGAGAGACATGGGGAAATACACGACCGAGGAAGCCGAAGCGAAAATTGCCGAACTGGGAAAAATTGACACGGACTGGTTTAAAGAGATATTCAGAACAGCCATCTCCCAGCAATATAATTTCAGCATGTCCGGAGGTTCTGAAAAAACACAACATTACACTTCCGTAAATTACCTGACGGAAGAAGGTACTGTTCCCAATAACACATACAGCCGTTTAGGAATGAGCAGCAAGATCACCCATTCCCCTTCCGAAAAGATTCGGATTACCGGAGGTTTGAGCGTAACTTATAAAAAGGACCAGATAACAGCCAGCTTGGTAAATCCGTTGGAATACGCCATGTATGCCAATCCTTACGAACGTCTCTATAATCCGGACGGTTCTTATGCATCCGATATTACTTACGCCCCGAATTCAAGTTCATTACATCCCGGTTTACAGTGGTCTACTTTCAATATTATGAAAGAAATCAAAGAGAACACCCAAAACACCCGGTATATCGATGCAGATATTTCGATGAAAGTGGAATGGGAGATTATCAAAGGGTTAATGTTTACCACACATGGTATTTATAACGTCAATTCCAACCATGACCGGACGGTGGAAGGTCCCGGAACCTACACGAATTACAAGAACAATTGGTATCAAAGCATGCTCGGTTGGTCCGGTGAAATGGATCCGGATATGGCGCAAGGTTCTTTGCGGGAAAGCACTTCCTACTCGAATAGTTACACGCTAAAAAATACTTTATCCTATTCAAAAGATTTCTTGGATACCCATTTTTTGAATTTATTCATCGGTCAGGAGGTTATGGAACGACAAAGTAAATCTTTCTATAACTATTCCCCGATATTCGATGAGGAACACAACATCATCGGATTTCCCGAACTAACAGGCATAGCACAATCGGACATCAATTTATTGGAATTAGGAAATACGGGCAAAGAAGTTTCCCGTTTGTCTTCCTTCTATGCCAATCTGTCCTATTCATACAAGGATCGTTATATAGTAACCGGGTCCATGCGTTATGACGGTTCGGATGTAATCGGAAATAAAAATCAGTTTACTCCTTTATGGAATGTAGCTTTACGGTGGAATGTACACAAAGAACGTTTCTTGGAAACAGTATCATGGATAAACATGTTATCATTCCGGGGCGGTTTCGGTTATACCGGAAGTATCGATAAAAATGCCCTTCCTTTTCTGGTTTATACTTTAAATAAAAATATAAAATACGACGGTCAACTTGTTCCCCAATCATTCACTTACCCGAATCCCAATATCAAATGGCAGACCAAAAGAGATATGAATGTCGGTTTAGACCTGTCATTATTCGATTACCGGGTAGAGTTGAACTTGAACTATTATTACAATATTACCCGTGATGTACTGGATAAAAAACACTTGGCAATTTCTTCCGGACGAGAGGAAGCAACAGCCAACGTGGCGAACCTGCACAATAAGGGTATTGAAATTGACTTGGGTATAACTTTATTGAAAATGAAAAAATTGCAATGGTTTGCCAATTTCAATATAGCCTACAATAAAAATACGGTAAAAGATACTTACTACAAAAGCGTGGATGACCTACCCACAAAAATTTCCCAGGAAGAAGGACACCAATTTGTCGAAGACAAACCGGCAGGAGGCTGGTACGGTTACCGGGTAGCAGGAATAAACCCCATGACCGGGACTACACTGGTACATAAGAATAGCAACGACGCTACTTATGACATGGCGACTAATTTCTACGATATTCCCGGAGACATGGTAAGTTACTTGGGAGACTCCAATCCACATTATGTAGGAGGCTTCTCCACGACAGTAAATTTCAGGCAATTTGTATTCTCCGCCAATTTTGAATTCAAAACAGGCCACATGATCCGTTCGTTCAACACGTTTAAAGACCCGGACAGCCAGAACCGGCACGTAAATGATTTAAATCGCTGGCGGAAACCCGGAGACATCACCAATGTTCCCCGTCTGACTCAATTGAAAGGACTCTATACTTTCTATATGTTCGATTGGGGATTGGAAAAAGGAGACTATCTGAAGTGCGGCTATGTATCATTAGGGTATAACTTACCACTTGAATGGCTTGAAAAGATAGGGTTCAACTCCGCCCGTCTGAGCTTCACGGCTAAAGATTTATTCACAATCACAAGCTACAAGGGAATAGACCCTTTGTTAATGGGTGAATTTGGTTATCCGAATTCCCGGAAATATACATTTACATTGAATTTTGGATTCTAAAAAATAATGAAGATGAAAAAAATAATAATATGCCTCTGGGCACTCATCGTTTGCTGCTGGGGATGTGAGGATTATTTGAATGTCAAACCGTCAAATGTTCAAGCTATCCGGACCTATGACGAAGTAAAAGCTTTATTGGGTGGACATTTACGTATGTATGCCGAGCCCGATTACGACAATCTGGAGGGAACTTCAATCCCCTATATCGAAAATGACATCTGGACCTTCCTCCACTTTTACGGGGATGACATTGACGTGGACACCTACGTTAAAAACCGCTATATATTCGGGAATATAAAGAATTTGTACGTGGAATCAGCGAACTGGAAAAACACGACACAACCGGGAGTCATCTGGAAAGCCTATTACTCGAATATCGGTTTCTTTAATACGATTATTGATGAATTGAGCCGGGTTGAGGCTTCCAAGGAACAAGCCGATATTGTTCGTTGTGAAGCAAAAGTGTTACGGGCTTGGCATCTATTCAAGTTAATGCAATACTTTTCTCCTTACCACTTAAATAAATACGGGTTACCCGTCAATCTGGATGCCCAAAAGGTAGCAGAATACGACGCCTCACGCAAGACTCAGGAAGAGGTTTACCGGATAATCATTTCCGACCTGACGGAATGTGTGGAATGTACGACCGAACCTCGATCTACCTACAATGTTTTCTATGACAAAAACATCATCCATGCTATCTTAGCCCAAGTATTCCTTTATAAAGGGGATTCGGGAGCCAAAGCCGATGACGATTACGAAAATGCTGCATCACACGCAAAATCTGCCTTGGAAGCATTAAAATTACAATCCACCGAGGATTATGAGCCTTTCCCGGTATATAACGAGGTACTTGGGATTTCAAAAGAGGCTCCGCATGCTTTAATGGTTGACTTTAGGTCTGCCAACGAATTACGATTTATTGTCGGAAATCCTAAATCCGCATCACAAAATCTGTATTCTTCAGCCAGTCTTTACGCATTATTTAAAGATAATGATATTAGAAAAACAAAGTTCTTCAATGACAAGCAGGTAATTACTAAATACATGAATATCGCAACCGGATATGTTTCAGTAGAACTCTATCAATTCTGGTCTGCTGCCGAAATGTACCTGATCATTGCAGAGAGCTATGCCCGTTCCGGTAATGAATCGGAAGGAAAGAAATGGTTGGAGGATTTTCAAAAACATCGGTATTCAAATTATAACGGTTATCAAGGAAATGCCCTTTTACAAGAGATATTGAATGAACGTCGCCGGGAATTCTGTTATGAATATGATATGCGTTGGTGTGACCTAAGCCGATTACAGACAGGCTGGACCCGTAGTTCTTATGAAGATGCCGAACATCCTACTTATACTTTGGAGGACAACGATTATCGTTTCACGCTGCCGATACCCGTGAAAGAGGAATTACAATATAACGACATCGAACAGAATCCAGGATGGCTGATTGTTACAGAATAATTAATAGTTTAAGAATTTGACATCATGAAAAATATCAGTTTTTTTATCATCATAATTTGTTTTTTATGCACAGCCTGCGAAAAACAAGAATATGAATCTTACAAAATCGAGGCTCCGCTAAATATCGTACGCCTAAGCTTGAGTCCCAACAGCCCCGTGCTGATAGCTGACGGCACCGCCGAATTAAAGTTTATCGTAAAAGCTTTCTGTGCAGTTGAAAATACCCGTTTGATACAGAAAGAAGTAGACGGAGAAATAAACCTGATCGAGAAAACTTATAGAGACACGATAGAAGTTTCTGCCGAACAGCTTGACTCGAGTCAAATAAAAATCTACCAAAAAGACGGCACTCCCGTGGATTGGACCTTTAAAACTACCGATCTTTCAGAAGATACACTGGTATTCCTGGCTTCATACCAAGGGTTTGAGTCTACACCCAGGAAAGTTGCTTTACGTCCGGTCCCGACCGATGTGTTTGAACCCATTACGGTTCCCGTAATATTTCACATCGTTGTGCCCCGTAGCCAAGCAAATGCCTATGCAAGTATTCATGCCGAAGATATTGAGAAATTGATTGACCGGGTTAACCGAGTTTTTAAAAACGAAATCATTCATGCTCCTTCTTCTATCGATTCAAAAATCACGTTTGAACTGGCTACTCATGATCCCAAAGGAAACGAACTAAAAGAAAAAGGAATCAATCGAGTGGAAGTCAGTGATGAGACAAGTATTAATAGTTATATTAAAAGTTATCTGATTTGGGATATAAATCACTATCTAAATATTTATATCTCCGAATTCACAGAAGACCAAGTGAACTTACCCGCATATATTTTAAACAATGGCAGTCATTTGGAAATGGGCGATCGGTATATCAGAACCGTTAATAACATTTCTGATGCAAAATATTATAGTTTCAATGAAGTTGCTATCGGGATTACCAGAAGCACCTATTATTCAATGGTTCAAGACAATAAGGGACTCGAAGACGCTTTAGGAATTTTCTATGGACTTTTCCCCACATACTACGGAATAGGAGTCGGAGAGCTAGACGATTTCTGCGATGATACTTACACGGCCGCTTACTCAAACATGAGCCTTGAAAAATGGACGTATCAAGAGGACGGGAATCATCTTTACAAAAACGGTAACGAAATTTACTACAATTCTTACCAGATTATGGATGTTTATGGGCCCGCTTACACGATAACCTATGATCAAGTAAAACGTATCCGCACGGTGATTGAAAATTGTCCTTTCCGGATGATGAGAAAATAAAGAACAGATACAAGTAAGTAAATCCTTACAAACGAAAGAGGTGTGGTAGAGTACCACACCTCTTATATTTTAATGCTTTGGATTTTTATCCCATATAGCCTTTCATGACACCCCGTTTGCTGTTACGCACGAACATAATGATCTCGTCACGTTCTTTGGATGCCGGCATCTCGGCCTCGATTCGTTCCACCGCATCAGAATTGTTCAACCCGGATTGGAAAAGGATCCGGTATATATCCTGAATCTCGTTGATTTTTTCGTTCACGAATCCGCGACGGCGCAAACCGATCGAATTCACACCTGCATAAGATAAAGGTAATCTTCCGGCTTTCACGTAAGGAGGTACATCCTTACCAATCAAAGAGCCTCCCTGAATCATCACGTGACGACCGATATGTACGAACTGATGCACGGCAGACATTCCACCGATAATAGCGAAATCATCCACTACGACCTCACCGGCCAACTGACAAGCATTCGTGATAATGCAATTATCCCCGATCTCGCAGTCATGCGCAATATGCACGTAGGCCATGATCAAACAATTGCTCCCGACTTTAGTTACCCCCTTAGCGGCAGTACCTCTATTTATAGTCGCACACTCCCGGATGGTCGTGTTATCACCAATCTCGACGATTGTCTTCTCTCCCTTGAATTTAAGATCCTGAGGAATGGCAGAAATAACAGCCCCCGGAAAAATCTTACAATTTTTCCCGATATGCGCTCCCTCCAGGATAGTGACATTCGAACCAATTCTTGTTCCCTCCTCAATGACAACATTCTTATCAATTGTCACGAAAGGCTCAATCACCACGTTATCCGCGATCTGAGCTTCAGGATGAACATAAGCTAACGGTTGTTTCATTCGTTTTTTTTATTTAATTACAATATAATAATTACATTTTAAGTACAAGCTTATCACTATTTTTTCGTTTTTGCAACCTGGGCCATGAATTCACCCACTTCACAAACTAACGTTTTACCGACAAAAGCGTACCCTCTCATCGTCACGATCCCGCGACGGATGGGAGCAATCTTTACCAGCTTAAAGACCAGCGTATCGCCCGGAACAACTTTATGACGGAATTTGATACCATCTATTTTCACGAAATACGTGGAGTAATTCTCCGGGTCCTCCACCTGATTCAACACCAGAATCCCCCCGCACTGCGCCATCGCCTCCACGATCAGCACACCCGGCATCACCGGTTCTTCCGGGAAGTGTCCCACGAAGAAAGGCTCGTTCATGGTAACATTCTTACAACCGATCACGATGTCATCCGTCACCTCATAAATCTTGTCAACCAACAGGAAAGGAGGACGATGAGGCAACAAGGCTCTCACCTTATTCACATCCATCAACGGTTCGGCTGTCGTGTCCACGTCAGGACGAACATCTTCTCTCTCCGCCTGCGTGATGGCCTTACACATTTTCTTGGCCAAGCTGGTATTTGCTTTATGACCCGGTCTCTCCGCGATAACACGTCCTTTGATAAAACGCCCGCATAAAGACAGATCCCCGATAACATCCAGCAATTTATGACGAGCCGGTTCATTGTCAAAGTACAGGTCCAAATTATTCAAAATACCCTGTTTCACCTCGATAGAATCGTGGTTGAACAATTTAGCCAGACGGTTCACCTCTTCTTGAGAGATTTCACGATCAACAATCACAATCGCGTTATCCAAATCCCCGCCTTTGATCAGATTGTGCTGCAAAAGCATTTCCAACTCGCGCAGGAACACGAATGTCCGACACGGGGCAATCTCTTTCGCAAAATCGGTTACTTTTTCAGAATAAGTAGCATACTGCATTTGCAAGTAAGGAGAATCGTAAGCAACGACCAAATTTATATTATAGTCGGTGTCCGGCAATAACGTGATTTTCGTCTGCCCGTCCTCACTACAAAATTCCATTTGCTCTTTCACTGTAAAGTAGCGTCTATCAGCTTTTTGTTCTTCAAAACCTACTTTCTCTATCTCTTTCACGTAATATTTAGCACTACCGTCCAAGATCGGGAATTCTTCCCCGCTTAACTCGATCAGGCAGTTGTCAATTCCACACCCGTAAAGAGCTGCCATCGCATGCTCCATGGTGAACACGCACACGCCGTCTTTTTCAAGACAACTGGCACGATCCATTAATTTTACATATTCAGCCAAAGCTGGAATTTCAGGAGTCCCCTCCAAATCCATTCGACGTATTCGATAGCCAAAGTTCTCTTCAGCTGGCTTAAAGGTCGCGGCCACCTGTTTCCCGGTGTGCAAACCTTTTCCATTCAAAGAAAATTCACTCTTTAAAGTTCTTTGCTTTACTGACATTTTATTCTGATTTTAATTTATTTACTTCTTTCTCTAAATCTTTTATTTGCCCGTATAGCTCCGGTAATTTACGGAACATGACATAACATTTCTGGTATTTCGGATAATCGAATGCAGGTGATCCGCGCAGGACAGATTTTTCCGGTATGTTGGAAGTGATACCACTCTGGGCAGCAATCTGCGTCCCCGACCCGATATTCAAGTGACCGACAATACCCACTTGCCCGCCGAACACGCAGTTCTCACCGACTTTTGTAGTCCCGGCAATCCCAGACTGGGCAGCGATAACCGTGTTACCACCCACCACCACGTTATGTGCAATCTGGACTAAATTATCGAGTTTAACTCCTTTTTTAATAATCGTAGAACCCATGGTGGCCCGGTCGATACAAGTATTTGCCCCGATCTCCACGTCGTCTTCTAGCAACACGTTACCGATCTGCGGGATTTTCTTGTAATGATCACCTTCCGGAGCGAATCCGAAACCGTCAGCTCCCAGTACCACTCCGGCATGAAGGATACAGGATTTCCCGACCACGCATCCCGTGTAAATCTTTACCCCGGCATAAATAATCGTGTTATCCCCGATAACCACACCGTCACCGATATAGGCCTGAGGATATATTTTCACGTTATTCCCGATTTTCGCACCTCTCCCTATATATGCAAATGCCCCGATGTAAGGTTTTTCCCCGATCGTGGCACTATCACTGATATAAGAAGGTTGTTCAATTCCTACTGGTTTCGGCTTCATATCATCATACATTTGCAGTAACGTTGCAATGGCATCATAAGCCGATTCCACCCGAATCAAAGTACAGGAATACTCGTGCGTGGGTTCGAATGTTTTATTCACTAACACGATCGATGCTTGCGTCGTGTAGATATAATGTTCGTATTTAGGATTAGCTAAAAAAGCCAACGTTCCCGGCTTTCCTTCCTCTATTTTAGATACGTTATTTACAGAAATCTCGGGGTCTCCATCGACAACCCCGCTTAATAGAGCTGCTATGTCCTTTGCTTTAAACTCCATAATTCAAAAAATTTCGGCAAACTTACAAATTTTATTTGGAACTATATAGAAAATGTGACAAATATGTTTCCATACTAATATTTAAAACCATACATATCAAGGCTTAAAGGCTTGTTTCCAACACGATTTCCATTGCTATAAAACCTCTTTCTCAGAAATGGTCGCCCCCGGAAAAATATCCCGCCCTCACCTATTTTCCACTGGAACTCTTTGGATTAAAAATAATTAATTGTATCTTTGCACTCGGTTATTAACAAACGAGGGGGCGATTAGTCCCCTCTTCTGTTATCTTAGATTAAAGAGTAGAATGAAAAGTACAGAGGAAATAAAAGACATTATCGAAACAATACTGCAGGGGACAGATTTGTTTCTGGTGGACTTGAAAGTATCTCCGGACAACTCGATCGAGGTCTACATCGACTCTCTGAAGGGTATTAACGTGGATTCCTGCGTGACCCTCAGCAAACAATTGGACGCAAAACTGGATCGAGATACCGAGGATTTCGAGTTAACCGTTTCGAGTGCCGGAATCGGTTACCCCTTCAAAGTAACCCAGCAATACGAGAAAAACCTGGGTAACCAAGTGGAGGTGAAACTGCAAAACGGGGGAAAATTACAGGGAATATTAAAATCCCATTCCAACACGGGGATCGTGATCGAATGTGAAGAAAAAGTGGCCGTGGAAGGAAAGAAGAAGAAAAGCATTGTCAAAGTGGAGAAAGAGATTCATTTTACAGACATAAAGGAGGTTAAAGATATTGTTGTTTTCTAAATACATAAAATAAAAATGGAAGCCATTAATTTGATAGATTCATTCGCGGAATTTAAAGAGCTTAAAAATATTGACAGGGCAACCTTGATGAGAGTATTGGAAGATATTTTCAGAAACATGCTCATCAAGCGTTACGGGACGGACGAGAATTTTGACATCATTATAAATATCGACAAGGGTGACTTGGAAATCTGGAGAAACCGTATCGTGGTGGAAGACGATGCCTTCGAAAACCCGAACACCCAAATTTCGCTGACGGAGGCAAAGAGAATCGATGCCGACTACGAGGTGGGAGAAGAGGTGACCGACGAGGTGAAATTCAAAGATTTCGGACGCCGTTCCGTGCTGGCTTTAAGACAAAACCTTTCAGCCCGGATTCTTGAACTGGAAAAAGATCACATCTTCACCAAATACAAAGAGAAAGTGGGCCAGATCGTGACCGGAGAGGTTTATCAGGTATGGAAAAAAGAGATTTTAGTTCTGGATGACGAGGGCAACGAGCTGATCCTCCCGAAACAGGAGCAAATCCCCAGTGATTTCTTCAAGAAAGGAGATACCATCCGTGCAGTCGTTATTCGCGTGGAGATGAAAAACGCCTCCCCGTACATCATCCTTTCCCGTACATCACCCGTATTCCTTGAAAGATTGTTCGAGAACGAGGTTCCGGAAATATTTGATGGCTTAATTACGATTAAAAACGTGGTACGTGTTCCGGGAGAACGCGCCAAAGTGGCCGTTGAATCATACGATGACCGTATCGACCCGGTGGGTGCTTGTGTCGGAATGAAAGGTTCACGTATACATGGAATCGTCCGGGAACTGAGAAACGAAAATATAGACGTGATTAACTACACGAACAACATCCAACTATACATCACCCGCGCATTGAATCCAGCCAAGATCAACAAGATTGAAATGGACGAGGAAAACAAGAGAGCGAACGTTTACCTGAACCCGGAGGAAGTTTCCTTGGCCATCGGTAAAGGCGGTTTGAATATCAAACTGGCCAGCCAGCTCACGGGCTACGAGATCGATGTTTATCGTGAACTTGAAACCGCAGAAGAAGAAGACGTTAACCTGGAAGAATTCTCCGACGAGATCGAACCATGGGTAATCGAGGAACTGAAACGCGTGGGTTGTGACACGGCAAAGAGCGTGTTAGAGTTAAGTGAATCAGAATTAGAGAGCAGGACTGATCTTGAGATAGAGACCATCAGGGATGTTCTCAAAATATTAAGAGCCGAATTTGAATAAGGAACGCTCAAGGTTATAATGCTTGTAAAATAAAATCTTAATATGGCAGTTAGACTAAGTAAAGTTGCTAGAGAATTTAACGTAGGTTTGTCCACGATAGTGGATTACCTGCAGGAAAAGGGGATTAAGATTTCATCTGATCCAAACGCAAAATTAACAGATGACCAGTACTCTTTAGTAGCGAAAGAGTTTTCTACCGATAGCGAGGCTAAAAAAGAATCCAATCGGGTAGATTTAAAAAATACACGGTTAAAAAAAGAAACGGTTACCATTGATAACATGAACAATGGTACGGAGGAACACGCTCCGGAATTTATATCTATAAAGGACGAGATTAAACTGGAAAACAAAATTAAGGTCGTGGATCACATCGACCTGAACAGACTGAATAAACAACAAAAACCGGAAGAGAAGGTTGAGGAGGTAAAAGAGGTGAAGATCGAGGAAAAGAAAGAAGAAAAACCGGCAGAACCTCAGGTAAAAGAAACTCCCGTAGTTGCACAAAAGCAAGAACGGGAAGAAACTCAGGCTCCTGTTGCCAGAACTCCGAAAACGATCATCAAGCAACCGAAAGTTGAAACCCGTCAAGAGGAAAAAGCCCCGTCTGAAGATTATTCCAACAGAACCGACAGGGAAGTGAGCTACAAATCACCGACCCCGGCGATTAAAGACGTGAAGGTTGTCGGAACAATCGATCTGGACGCAATCAATCAGCGTACCCGGCCCCCGAAGAAAAGCAAACAAGAAAGAGAAAGGGACAAACGGGAACTCAAGAAAAAATCTTTGGTTCCTCCCAAGAGTACGGATGACATCGTGATCAAGAAAAATATCGTGATAAACGAAGGTGAAGAAGATTCAGATGAATCGGAAACTCGTAAAAAGAGAAAACGTATTCTGAAAAAAGACGAGAAAATCAATATTGAAGCTTCTAAAACCGCCAAGCAAGAGGAAAGTAAGAAGAAAATAAAGAAGATAAAGAAAAAGAAAGCCAGCAAGGCTGAAATTTCTGAAGAAGACGTACAAAAGCAAATCAAAGACACGTTTGCCCGTTTGGGGAACAAGGGAAAAACCAAGAGTTCCAAACACCGGAGAGACAAGCGAGATGCCGTACACCAGAAGATGCAGGCTGAAATGGAGCAGGCAGAGTTGGAAAAGAGTATCCTTAAACTCACGGAATTCGTTACGGTTAGCGAGTTAGCAACCATGATGGATATTTCCGTGGCAGATATTATCTCAACTTGTATGTCCTTGGGCTTGTTCGTGTCCATCAACCAACGTCTGGATGCAGAAACCATTAATATCGTGGCAGAAGAATTCGGATTTGATGTCGAATTTGTGAGCGTGGATATTCAGGAGGCCATTGACGAGGATGAAGACGAGCAGGAAGAACACGTGGAATCCCGTCCGCCGATCGTGACTGTTATGGGACACGTTGACCACGGTAAAACATCTTTATTGGACTATATCCGTAAAGCAAACGTGATTGCCGGAGAGGCAGGAGGAATCACCCAACACATCGGTGCTTACAGCGTGAAACTTGCTGATGGTAGAACCGTGACATTCCTAGATACCCCGGGACACGAGGCGTTTACCGCCATGCGTGCCAGAGGTGCCCAAGTAACGGATATTGCCATCATCATTATTGCAGCCGATGATAACGTCATGCCGCAAACTGTTGAGGCAATCAATCACGCCAGCGCGGCAGGAGTACCCATTGTATTCGCGATAAACAAAATTGATAAACCGGGAGCTAACCCCGACAAGATCCGGGAAGAACTGGCTGCCATGAACTACCTCGTAGAAGAATGGGGTGGTAAATACCAATGTCAGGAAATCTCCGCTAAAAAAGGTCTTCATGTAGAAGAACTTCTGGAGAAAGTGTTACTTGAGGCTGAAATCCTAGAGTTAAAGGCTAACCCGAAACGGAAAGCGATCGGTTCAATCATTGAGTCCTCACTGGATAAAGGACGGGGTTACGTGGCAACCGTACTCGTACAAAGCGGAACGTTACGCGTAGGAGACGTGGTACTAGCCGGACAATATTTCGGACACGTGAAGGCCATGTTCAACGAACGCGGAAGTAAAATGGAAGAGGCCGGACCATCCTGCCCGGCATTGATTCTCGGTTTGAACGGGGCTCCACAGGCTGGTGATAAATTCAACGTCATGGGTAACGAGAAAGACGCCCGTGCCTTGGCTAACAAACGGGAACAGTTACAACGCGAGCAGGGATTGCGTACCCAGAAACATATCACGCTGGATGAGATCGGCAGACGTATTGCTATCGGAAACTTCCAAGAGTTGAACATCATCGTGAAAGGAGACGTGGACGGTTCTATCGAGGCTTTGTCCGACTCTTTGATCAAGTTGTCAACCCCGGAAATCCAGGTGAACGTAATTCACAAAGCCGTGGGACAAATTTCCGAAGGCGATGTTATGTTGGCTGCCGCATCGAACGCCATCATCATCGGATTCCAGGTACGTCCCTCCATGGGTGCCAGAAAGCTGGCAGAGAAAGAGGAAATCGACATCCGACTTTACTCTATTATCTACACGGCTATCGAGGAAATCAAATCCGCCATGGAAGGTATGCTATCCCCTGAATTCAAGGAAGAGATCACCTCTACCGTGGAAGTGCTTGAAACATTTAAGATTACCAAGGTGGGAACGATTGCCGGATGTATCGTGAGAGACGGAAAGATTACTCGTTCTTCAAAAGTACGCGTGATTCGGGATGGTATCGTGATCTTCACCGGAGAACTGGGATCATTGAAACGTTTCAAGGACGACGTGAAAGAAGTTTCCAAGGGATTCGAGTGTGGTTTGAACATCAATAATTATAACGATATTCAGACAGGAGATTTCATCGAAAGCTTTGAAGAAGTGGCCGTGAAAAAAACATTATAAAAAATTTAACTATAAGCTAACATAGTTTCTCTCGATAATTTTGTACTTTGCATCACTAAATTTTAGAGAGAAATTATTTTAAAAACTAATTTAATTTATTCATGAAAAGACTATTAATTCTTACAGCAATATTAACCTTAATGGTTGGGGCTGCAAATTCACAGGTATTAAAACCAGTGAAATGGCAAATTTCTTTCAAGAAAGTAAGCGAAGGTGTTTATGACATCATCTGCAAAGCGACAATTGAAAGCGGATGGCATCTGTACGATACCAAATTACCGGAAAACGGACCTCTTCCTACAACCTTCAACATGGATGAAGACGAGACGAAAGACATTGAATTAGTAGGAGAATTTAAAGCAACAACAGAACCTAAAACTGAAAAGAGCGAGGCCTTCAACATGGAATTGAAATATTTCGAAGGGACCGTGACTTTCGTACAACGGGTGAAACTGAAAGGAGACAAAGCTAAATTAGTAGGCTACGTAGAATATATGTCTTGCTCTGGCGGACAATGTATCCCTCCTGCCGAAGAAGAATTTGAATTCGAATTAACGAAATAATCAAAAGGCCGTCTTCGGACGGCTTTTTTTATCTCTCTTCCCCATTGATCAACTAGAAAGAATAAAAATACATGCACTACAACCGAATTCTCTTGTTCTGTATCGTCTTCCTGTTGTTCACGTCTTGCAAGGAGAAGAAATCACCCGTTCAAACCGATTACTCGCTGGAATTTCCTCACTCGTCACAAACGCTGACTCTTTTGTTTTGCGGGGACATCATCCAACACCTTCCGCAGATATATAGCGCGCACGAACCATCGGAAAAAGACTACAAGTACCAGAAATGTTTCAAGTACATCGCTCCTTATTGGGCAGATGCCGATTTCGTCATTGCCAACCTGGAAACGACCTTGGGGAATAAAGACTTTTCCGGTTATCCCCGATTCTGCTCTCCCTGGCAAATTGCCCGGGACCTTCATCAACTGGGAGTAACAACATTTGTTACCGCCAACAACCATAGCTGTGACCAACTCGGGAAAGGGATCACCAATACCATCTATTATTTGGACTCATTAGGAATCCCACACACGGGAACATTCACAGATACCCTCAATTACAAAAAGAGACACCCGCTCTATCTTCAGAAAGATGGTTTCAAAATAGCATTACTCAACTACACGTACGGGACAAATGGCCTCCCCGTTCCGAAAGGTTTTGTCGTCCCGCACATTGACACAACCGCCATAAAACAAGACATTCAACTGGCCCACCGAGACACGGCCACCAACATTATAGCCTTCATGCACTGGGGGTATGAATACCATAACTTTCCAAACAAAGAACAGCGGGCATTAAGTAAATGGTTGCATGAACAAGGAGCTGATATGGTCATCGGTTCACATCCCCACGTGGTCCAGCCGATAGAATATTATACCTCGAACAAAGATACACTAGGCGTTACCGTTTTCTCTCTGGGCAACTTTATTTCCAACCAATCCCAACAGGGAACAGAAGGAGGAATATGTATTCGAGTAACTTTAACGAAACCCCGGAACAATCCTGTACGTTATCAGATGGAGCCGATTAAATTTTACATGTACCGTCCCTACGAGGAAGGGAGGCGGCGTTATTACGTGGTTCCGGAAAATTTGGCTGATAGTATTATGAAAGATTTTCACCTGACGAAAAGCAAGAATTTCTTCAAGAAAACAGATACAATACTGAAATCAACCAAAACTTTTAGTTTTTAGCTTTCCGGTTTTCACTTACATATTTATATATTTGTATGACCTTAAAATAACAGAAGATGAAACTAGCAGTAATCGCACATGACGGGAAAAAAGCAGATATGGTTGCTTTCCTAAACAGACATTATGAATTCATGCACTCGGCAAACATAGAGATCATTGCTACCGGGACTACCGGGAAACACGCACAGGCTGCCGGGTTAAAAGTTGAACGCCTTCTTTCCGGTCCACTCGGGGGAGATGCCCAAATTGCAGCACAAGTGGCAGAACATAAAGTACAAATGGTGCTGTTTTTCCGAGACCCGCTTGGGAAACACCCTCACGAACCGGACGTACAAATGTTAATGCGCGTATGTGACGTTCACAATGTTCCATTAGCAACGAACCCGGCATCCGCGGAATTGATGCTGAAAGGTTTCGAGAAACAGATGCAGAAATAGTTAATGTTTTATTAAACTTTGTGTGAAGATTTGCAAATTCGCACACAAAAAACTATGTTTGTATCGATTAAAGGTTTGTAAACCATGAGGAAACGACAGATAGCTATTATCCCGCTTATTTTTGCTAGCATGATTATGCTACTGTCGTCCATTATGCCTCATCATCACCACGGTAAATTAATCTGTTTCACGGCTACACATGAACACAGTTCGTTCATCGAAAAAGCATGTAACCACGAACATGACTCAACTCCTACCGAGGGTGAATGTGAAGTCAGATTACTATTCCAGACAAGTATTGTAAAACAACATCATGACGAGTGTAATTGCTGTCCTGACCTCATTCCGGATCAGTTATTCCTGCCCATGCTGGCTTTTGCCGGGTTAGATCACTCGTTATCACTTCTCGGAGTACCAAAAGAAGTTCCACCCATATTTTACCGGCAACATCTCCACTCGATCACGTGGAGCATCACCTCTGCCGGCAGGGCTCCTCCTACCGTAATAGCTTAAATATAGAATTACTCGCCCAGTGTAAACCGGACAATTATTATTTATTGTTTTATTCTCAACATTAAATCACTTATTTATGAGAACAATTATTTATGCTATTACAATATTAGCGATCTCCTTATGGGGGTGCAAAAACCAATCATCACAAGATAAACACACTCACTCTGCAACGGAGACTCACGCAGGACATGACCATAGCCACGAAGGACATAATCACGAACATGAGGGACACGATCATGAACATGAAACGGCAGAGGAACACGCCGGTCACAATCACGAAAGTAAAGCAACAAAACACAGTGACGAGATCATTTTCCCGAAAGCCCAAGCTGCTAAAACCACTTTCGAAGTACGGGAAATTCAACCCGCCTCTTTTAATCAAGTAGTTAAAACAACAGGACAAGTGCTTGCCGCTCCCGGTGATGAGGCTGTCATCGTCGCCACCAGCAATGGCGTCGTTTCCTTCTCTTCCAACAAATTAACGGAAGGGACAAAGGTTCAAAAAGGACAATCCCTGTTCCAGATTTCCTCAAAGGACATCGCAGAAGGAGATTACTACACGAAAGTAAAAGCAACTTACGAGGCAGCTAAAGCCAGCTATGACCGTGCCGAGGCTCTTGTAAAGGACAAAATCATATCTCAAAAGGAATTCGAAAGTACCAAGCTGGAATTCGAGAACGCAAAAACAGCTTATAACGCCGTATCCAATAACAAAACGGCAAAGGGAGTCAGTGTAAACGCCCCGATTAACGGACACATGAAAAACATTCTTGTAAAAGAAGGAGAATACATCACGGTCGGACAACCATTAGCAACGGTTTCTCAAAACCAACGCCTAGTACTCCGGGCCGAAGTATCCCAAAGATACTACAATGCCATGCAATCCGTAAAGAGCGCTAATTTCAAGACCCCGTACGATAATAAAGTTTACTCCTTGGAAGACCTAAACGGACGCTTGCTCTCTTTCGGAAAAACGTCCAACGAGAATTCATTCTTTATCCCCGTATCTTTCGAATTTGACAATAAAGGCGAAGTGATCCCGGGGTCCTTCGTAGAAGTATATCTTATTTCATCCCCGATTGAAAACACGTTATCCATCCCCGTGTCCGCATTGACCAACGAGATGGGAATCTACTACGTGTACGTGCAAATTGACGAGGAAGGCTATCGTAAACAAGAAGTGGCATTAGGTGCCAACAACGGTAAAGAGGTACAGATCATCAAAGGCCTTCACCCCGGAGACCGTGTCGTAACTCAAGGAGCCTATCAAGTCAAAATGGCCTCTGCATCCGGAGCAATTCCTCACGGACATAGCCATGAACACTGATAAACTAAAAGTTAGAAGATAAAAACTAAAAGTTTAATTTAGAGTTTGGGACAAAAACATCAGCCTTGTGTGGCTGAAATCTAAAATTTAAAATCTAAAATTAATCACGGATGCTGAATAAGATTATACAATATTCATTACATAACCGGCTGGTAGTAATGATCGCATCGATAGCTTTGCTCCTATGGGGATCCTACACGGCGCATAAAATGGAAGTGGATGTATTCCCGGATTTGAACGCGCCCACGGTGGTAGTTATGACCGAGGCGCAAGGAATGGCTCCCGAAGAGGTGGAGCGTATGGTAACCTTCCCGATCGAAACGGCTGTCAATGGAGCCACGGACGTGAAAAGTGTACGTTCATCCTCTACAACCGGATTCTCGGTAGTCTGGGTACAATTTGATTGGGGTACCAATATTTACACGGCCCGTCAGATCGTGTCTGAAAAACTATCCACGTTGGGAGATGTTTTACCAAGTAACGTGGGACAACCCACCCTTGGACCGCAATCTTCCATCTTGGGAGAAATGATGATTTTCGGGTTAACTGCCGACAGTACTTCTTTACAGGATTTACGGACGATTGCCGACTGGACAATCCGGCCCCGTTTGTTATCCACGGGTGGAGTTGCACAGGTAGCCGTGATCGGTGGTGACATCAAGGAATACCAGATTCTTCTTGATCCCGCACGGATGAAACATTACGGGATCAGCATGGATGAAGTGTTAACCGTCGTGGATAACATGAATCAGAACTCCACGGGAGGTATTCTATACGAATATGGTAACGAGTACATCGTGCAAGGTCTTTTGGCAACAAATGACGTGGAAGAAATCGGTAAAGGTGTAGTTAAAACCGTAAACAACGTTCCGGTTCTATTATCGGACATCGCAACCGTACAAATCGGACCGAAAGAACCGAAACTGGGTCTTGCCTCCGAAAGAGCAAAACCTGCCGTACTGGTAACCATCACGAAACAACCGAACACGAACACGCTGGAACTAACCGATAAACTGGATCAGGCCATCGTGGACCTGCAAAAGACATTACCGTCTGACGTGAAAATCTCTTCCGACATATTCCGTCAATCCCGCTTTATCGAAAGTTCTATTTCTAACATACAGAAAGCATTGTTCGAGGGAGCTATTTTCGTGGTTGTCGTGCTTTTCTTCTTCTTAATGAACGTGCGTACCACGATTATTTCGCTAGTTGCCCTTCCCCTATCCTTGCTGGTTGCCATTTTGACCCTTCACGGGCTCGGCTTGACGATCAACACGATGAGTTTAGGAGGACTTGCCATTGCCATCGGCTCTCTTGTAGATGATGCTATTGTTGACGTGGAGAACGTGTACAAGCGCTTACGAGAAAATCAATTAAAGCCCGCGGAAGAACGACTTTCCTCGCTGAAAGTCGTGTTCGAGGCCTCCCGCGAGGTACGAATGCCGATTCTGAACTCGACACTGATTATCGTGGCTTGTTTCTTACCCTTATTCTTCCTTTCCGGGATGGAAGGACGTATGTTGATCCCGCTAGGTATCGCATTTATCGTGGCCCTGTTCGCCTCAACAGTTGTGGCATTAACCTTGACCCCAGTACTATGTAGCTATATGCTAACCACCAAAAAGGCGCTGAAGAAAAACGAGAAAGAACCTTTCGTGTCTCGCACCTTGAAAGTATGGTACAAGCAAGCATTGGAATGGGCTCTCCGCCACAAGAAAGTGGTTATCGGGACGAGTGCTGCCCTGTTAATCTTCACGATTGTCATCATGACCGGATTGGGACGTAGCTTCCTGCCCCCGTTCAACGAAGGATCACTCACGATTAACATCAGTACCATGCCGGGAGTTTCCTTGGAAGAATCTGATAATATGGGACGTATGGCAGAAGAGATTCTTCTGGACATTCCGGAAATACAAACCGTGGCCCGCAAAACCGGACGTGCAGAATTGGATGAACACGCCCTTGGAGTAAACGTTTCTGAAATGGAAGCACCTTTCGAACTGGACGAACGTTCTCGGGACGAATTCTTGGCTGACGTACGTCAACGACTGGGAGAACTAAAGGGAGTGAACATCGAAATCGGTCAGCCGATCTCTCATCGTATTGATGCCATGCTTTCCGGTACAAAAGCGAATATCGCCATCAAGCTATTCGGAAACGACTTGAATAAACTATATAACATCGGTGGACAAATCAAAGAGGCCATTCAAGGAATTGACGGTATTGCCGACTTGACACTGGAACAACAAATCGAACGTCCCCAATTGCAGATCAAACCCAAACGGGATATGCTCGCTAAATACGGTATCCCTCTGCCTGAATTCTCGGAATTCATTAACGTGGCTCTTTCCGGTAAAGTCGTGTCACAAGTGTACGAAGGCGGTAAAGTGTTCGACCTCACCGTAAAAGTACATGATGATGACAAGGCTAACATGGAACAGATCGGTAATTTGATGATTGACGCCAACGGGCAGAAAGTTCCACTTCACTACGTGGCTGAAATCCTTCCCTTGGTAGGTCCGAACACCATCAGCCGGGAAAACGTGCAACGGAAAATCGTTGTTTCGGCCAATGTTGCCGGACGTGACTTGAACGGTGTGGTAAAAGACATCCAAAAAACAGTAGGGGAACAAATTACCCTGCCGGAAGGTTACCACGTGGAATACGGCGGACAATTCGAAAGCGAACAAGCGGCATCCCGCACGTTGTTCCTAACCTCGGTAATTTCCATATTATTGATCTTCCTATTATTGTTCAACGAGTTCCATAGTATGCCGTTATCCGGTATCATCATGTTGAACTTACCGTTGGCAATTATTGGAGGAGTACTAAGTATTTGGTTTACATCGGGAATCATCAGTATCCCGGCCATCATCGGGTTTATCTCCCTGTTCGGGATCGCTACCCGAAACGGTATATTACTCGTGTCTCACTACAATCACCTGCGCTCGGAAGGTATGTCTTTGCATGATAGCGTTGTTCTCGGTTCACTTGACCGGTTGAACCCGATCTTGATGACAGCCTTAACTTCTGCTTTAGCCTTGATTCCGTTAGCCGTAGGCGGTGACCTTCCGGGTAATGAAATCCAAAGCCCCATGGCCCAAGTAATTCTAGGTGGATTATTAAGCTCTACTTTATTAAACGGTTTTGTCGTTCCGATCATGTACTTGTTACTTAATCACAAACAGAAAGAAATCGAGAATCTGGAAATGTAACCTTTTGAAAACAAAGAAATGAAAACATATAAATTGTACATACTCGGATTGATGCTTTTGGGTACTCTCACCACGAGAGCCCAAAGTAGCATCGATCAAGTGCTGAGAAGCATTGAAACCAACAACAAGTCATTGCAAGCCAACACGAAAATGACCGATGCTCAAAAGTTGGAGGCCCAAACCGGGAAGTTCCTTGCCAACCCCTCGGTGGAATGGGAACAGATGTGGGGTAACCGTAACAATCCCGGTTCGGAGTACACGTTGACGGTAAAACAATCGCTGGATTTCCCAACAACCTACTCCAACAAAAACAAACTGGCAAACTTAAAAGCAAACACGATCGGATTCCAATCCGCCGCCTATCGCCAACAATTACTTTTAAATGCCAAACAGACTTGTATAGAGATCATCTACTTGCGGAAACAAAAGAGCCTCTTGGACGAGCGGTTAGCTAATGCAGAAACCATGTTCGCTCTCTACAAAAAGCGGTTTGAATCCGGAGACGCCAATCAATTGGAATTAAATAAAATTCAATTGGAATTATTGAATGCCCAAAATCAAAGCCGCTTGAACAAAGCCGCTTTAACCGCTGCCGAAGAGCAACTTCGCAATTTAAACGGGGGAAAACCGATCACGTTTGACGCAACGGACTACCCGGCGGGAGAAGAACTCATCAATTTTGACCAATTACAAGCAGCCTTCATGGATGCAGACCCAAACTTAAAAAGCCTTACCGGAAATCAAGAGATTGCCAACCGGGAAGTGAAATTAAGTCGTTCCCTTACCTTGCCGAAATTCGATGTCGGGTACAAACGCAATGCCGCTTCGGATCACGTGGCCTCTAATGGATTTATGGTAGGAGTATCTATCCCTCTGTTCGAGAACAAGAACACGGTAAAAAAAACAAAAGCACAGGCAGAATTTGCCACGGCCTCATTGGAAGACAATCGCTTGAATTTAAAAACGAATCTTCAACAGCTTTACCAACAAGCCGAGGCATTACAGATTTCTCGTGCCGATTATGCCAAAGTATTGGAACAACAACGTAATATCGAATTACTCAACAAAGCCCTGAATGCCGGACAACTCTCCGTAATTGATTATTTCACGGAACTCTCGACAATCTATGATAGTCACCAAAGCTATCTGGACGTGGAGAAAGAGTATCACAGCATATTAGCTCAATTGTATCAATACAAGCTATAAAAAATTACCCCCAAAATGCTTTCGTCATTTTGGGGGTTCTTACTGATCTAATCAAACAATTGAGAACAAAAATCTTTCAACTTTTCACCTCTCAAACCTTTTCCTATAATCTTTCCATCCGGGTCAATCACCCATATGGCAGGAATTCCAACTATACCGTATAATTCGTACACGTGTTTTTTATTCTTACCTCGCAAAATTCCTTGGTTCCACACCATACCGTCATCTTCTATTGCTTTCCGCCATGCCTGTTCATCCTTATCCGACGACACAGACAAAACATCCAATCCCTTTTCATGAAGTTTTTGATAAATTTCCTTCACGTGAACCGATTCGGCACGACATGGCATACACCAAGACGCCCAAAAATCCAGAATAACATATTTCCCCCGCAAATCAGCCAAAGATATGGTATCACCTTCCAAAGTTATAGCGGTAAAAACAGGAGCCATACTTCCCGGAGCCACCCGAGTCAACGTCTCTGCCCGATTCTTCATATCAAGATAATAACGATTACCAGCAAGTTGTTGATCGAATTTCTTTAAAACAGAATAAATCTCGTCAGCATCCATGTTCAAATATCTCTTCCAGTAACTATACAAGGTTGCTAAAGAATTTCCATCTCCGACCAACTGATCTTGAAAACGAAGTAATTCTTCCTCGTATTCTTGCATAATCACTTTCCGTCTTGCCATCTGTTCTTCTTCGCTCGCCTCTCTCATTTTAGGAGCAAACATGGCATTCTCTCTTTTTTCCGATAATACCTTCGTAAACCGTTGATAACTCTGCCACTCATCATTTCCCCGAGTACCCGATGCCCGGGAGAAGAATAGAGAATCCACGTGACCGCGAACCTGTACATTTCCTTTCTCTGCAAAGAAAAGAACCCTTCCCGGAAGATTACCAAATTGTAATTCATACGCTTCCCCGTAATATTCTCCCGGCAAATCGAACTGAAACTGTCCCCCCTGCATAGACACATTCATCACCGTATCATACTGAAACCCGGCAACCTGACGTAGAACCGCAATCTCTACATCATCCTTTATGCCCTCGATACGCCCCTGCACATGGCAAACATCTTTAGATGTACAGGCACATACACAGATCACCAACCATATCCCTAATAATCCCTTCATACGCTTATTTATTTATACATGAATAACTTCTCAGGTGTATTCTCCTTCTTCGACAAAGTTGCCAACACATCCGTACGACTAGGTAGGATAACCACGACAGTCCCCTTATCCACGAATTTAGACAACTTCACCAAATCATCATTTTTCAATCGGATACATCCATGAGTCTCCCGCCCGGGAACCGTTGCAGGATCATGCGTACCATGAATTCCAATACCTTTAAACCCCGGAGTACTCAACCGGATAAACAGAGGCCCGTAAGCCCCTTTCACCGGTCCTTTCCCGAAGTCATACGTCCAATGTGCCGCAGATTCTTTACTCACAACTTTAAAAACACCTTCCGGTGTCCGGTTATCCCCAGCTTTCACTTTCTGCCCGAAATTCATCCCGCAAGCGATAGGAAATTTTAATAATTCCTTCCCATCATTATCGTAAACAGTCATCTTCATCTCTTCTTTAGAGACAATAATGTAAGCAGCCTTTTGCGCAAAGGCCGTCGACGTGATTATGAAAAACGATAAACACGTCAGAATATATTTAAACTTCATGTGATTACTCTCCTAATATTTCAGTAATAATATAATTCATGTGAGCATATTTCTCCGTGATAAAGAGCAAGTACCGAACATCCAAGCAAATTACCCGATGCAAATTTTGATCAAAGTTAAAATCACGGGTCATGGATTCCCAGTTGCAGTCAAATACCAACCCGATCAATTCCCCTTTCGCATTCAATAACGGACTTCCTGAGTTACCCCCGGTAACGTCTCCATTCATGATAAAATCAGTCGGCAGATCGCCATTCTCACCATAACGCCCGAAATCTTTACTTTCCCAGAATTTCCTCAATTTTTCCGGCAAATCGAAATCCGGATTCCCCATGTTCGCATCCGCTTTCGCTATCACCCCACTTAATCGTGTCTGGTAAGATTTCACGGTTCCGTTTCCTAAAGGTAAATCACAAATCGTTCCGTAAGAAAGACGGATCGTCTTATCTGCATCCGGATAATAATCTTCTTGGTGGAAATTCAATCTTCCTTTGTTATACTGGTATTGAGCTTTTCGAACTACATCCAGTTTTTTGCTAACCAAAGCAAATATCTCCCTATCCTTTTTCTCCATTTGCTCTACTATTTTATAAGCAAAGTCATCTTCAACTTTCCAATTCGGATTTTTCAATGCGGCCAATAAACGTTCTTCATTAGCAAATGCAGATTGTTCATACATTTCATCAACAAAACGATCTATATCTCCATTATAGTCTGTCTTCAAGGTTGCAACGAAATTAGGTTGTAAATCTGCATCCAGATCATCCCATACCAATTTTAACAAGGCTTTTGTCACAGCCCGATCAACTTTCTCTGAATAATCTTTGTAGTGCATTTTCACATTCACCACAAAATTTCTCATGGACTCCCCTTTTTCTTTCATGACATAGGGAATGGAACGCCCAAAACCGGAAATAAAATTCAGCATTTCACACCCATTTCGAACTTCCACATAATACCCTAGAGCAATACGATAACGAGCGCATTCTTTAATTCCTTTCTCCATCGTCTGAAGCATACCAGCATAAGCCTGACGGACGGAATCATTCTCGCAAGAATTCAAGAACTCTTGTTCTTGTTCAGCCTTTTTCTTACAAACATCAAGATCCTCAATCCATTGATTTACCCCGATGGAGTTCTTACAATAATTGGCTGATGATGCAAATTTTTCTGCATATTTTATACGCAGACTCTCGTCCTCACGCATAAACTTCTGCAATATTTCCTGTCTGGCCGTACGAACCTTGATTAACGGGGGATTCAACACGTTCTGCCTCTCCCAGATCAGCATAGAAGTTGCATTCCGTTCCGTGAAACCGGGATAACCAATTGACATAGCGTAATCTCCTTTTTCATAGCCTTCTGCTGAAACCTTCAGATACACCTCCGGATGATAAGGAACATTATCGGCATGATAACCGGTTGATTTCCCGTCTTTAGATACATACACTCTCAGAAAAGCGAAATCACAACCATGACGAGGCCACGTCCAGTTATCTGTCTCTCCTCCAAATTTTGCAATTGCAAAAGGGGGCGCCCCCACGAGACGAACATCCTGAAATGATTGCGTTACATACAGCACGTGCAACGTGTAATCCCGGTAACTGCGAATATTCACTTTCATTCCCGGATATTGTTTCCGGTATTTTTCCGCAATGCCATTAACAACTCCAAATCTTGTACTATGTTCCGGTTTTACTCCCACCAACTTGGCGTTCACTTCCTCTGAAATATCTTTAATCACCCGGTTAATGGAAATATCAACTCCCTTCAATGGAATTTCTTCCCCCTGATTCATCGCCCAAAATCCATCTCGAATATAGTTATGCTCATCCGAACTACTCTGTTGAATAGCTGCATAGGCACAATGATAATTCGTTAGCAACAAACCGTCTTTTGAAATAAAAGAAGCTGTCCCACTTCCATTGTAAGAAATAATAGCCTGGCTTAAACTATCTACAATATATTCCACGGGAATTTTCAATCCCAATTTTTTCATCTGAGCCTCATTGTGCTGTTTCAAACGTGATAACAGCCACATTCCCTCATCAGCACGCAGCGTCAGCACGGGGCATACCAGTAATAGTAATATAATTATTTTTTTCATTCTCGAACATTTAGAAAACAACCCAGTAATCACTTATTTTGGAATAATCCGGTACAAAATGCAACCAATTCTTCCCCTTTAAGTCCTTGAGCCAGAATTTTACCTTCCGGATCAATCACCCATATAGCCGGAATACCGTCAATCCCGTATAGTTGTGCCACCGGGGTATTTTTACCGCCTTTTAATAACTGGCACCCATGATTCCAGATCATGCCATCTTCCTCGATCGCTTTCAACCAAGCCGCTTTCTTATCATCCAAGGAGACAGAAAACACTTCCAATCCCGCATCATGAAATTTATTATATATATCCTTGATATAAACCGTCTCTTCCCGACAAGGCGCACACCAAGATGCCCAGAAATCCAAAATAAGATATTTACCCCGGAAAGAAGAAAGTTTTATCGTTCCATCATCCACCGTCTTCACTTCAAAATCAGGAGCCATCACTCCCGGAGATATTTTACGTAAAACATCAGCCTGTGCTTTCAATTCTTTATAATACCTGTTATCAGCTAATTGAGGGGTAAATTTTGCTAATATCCGATCAATCTCATCGTATTTCAACAATTGCAACGATTGATGATACAGCAATAAAGGGACCACGGAATTTGCATCCGCTTGTGCTAATGAATCTTTATAACGTTCGATCTCTCCCTCTAGCTTTTGGAAAAGTTGCGTGTATTTTACTCGTTTAATGCTATCCGACTCGTTACTGCTACCTATTTCTTTTCCCAAAAGATTTCGTTGCTTGGCGATATCCAACATGAACTTCTGGTATCGATCCCAACTATCGTTTGCCGGTGTTCCCGTTACATTTGCATCATAAATCGTTTTCCCACTTCCTTCGATACGTACATTTCCTTGTTCTGCAAAAAAAGCAACCGACGAACGCTTATCTCCAAATTTCAAACTATATTGCTCACCCCATAAATCACGAGGGATCTCCAAGCGGAAACTCCCGTCTTTCATGACGGTTTGCATAAGTGTATCATGCGTGAACTCACCCGTTCTCCGCAACAGATAAACCGTTGTCTCTCCTGAGAAGTCACTCATTTTACCATCCACTTTACACGCATCACCACTACAACCACTTAATATTAACATACAAAGTAGATACATCAATCCACCAAACTTTTTCATACTCGACTCTTTTATAAATACAGTTTTTACATACACGAACATTTTCAGAGGGAATACACCGACATCAACCGCCGATGCTCCCCCTGAAGAATACTAAACTTTATGTCTATTTTGACTTGTAAGCCATGTGAGTAATCTTCTTGAAACCCTCATACGTCTTAATCTTGTCTTTTAGCACCTCTCCACTTGTCTCCACGATCGGACATTCCAGCAATTTTCCTTCCCCTGTCGTTGAATTATAGACCCCGACATAAAGAAGTTTACCTTCATTCTCTTTACCGGATACTTTAAACAAATACATCATGCTAATTTCATACCCCGCTTGAATCAACTCATCCGGCAAGGTATAACGCAAGGTTGAAGTTCCACCCGAAGTATAATTACATTGCTTTACTTCTGTCGCTGTCGCGTAATAAAGTAACTCACTCCGATTTCCCACGGCAAATGCCTTGGCATCCTTCATGTCCGTACATCCGCTTGCACTGTATTTCCCGACACCCCGATTTCCATCGTCAAATTTGGAAAAATCACACACGTAAATAGTGTGATCAGCTACATTATCCGGATCTCGCATCACGCAATACCATTTTTTCTCGAATCCATGCTCCGCATATACCATATCCTTCCCGATCAAATTCATGTCGAAAGCGGCTGCAGCCCCGGCTTCTTTAAACGTTTTAGGAGTTCTACTATAATCAATATACAAGAAACGTCTTTGTAACCGATCATAGAAAATACCATAATAATACCCACGTTCTTGAGTTCCAATAAACGGTTCTGCATAATACTCCATACCAAAAACAGGAACACCAAACTTCGTGAATGTAGTGGTTGACTGGCTGGCGAAATACAACTTTCCTCCGTTAACTAACAAATCGTTGTAAAGCCATGAATTATATCCTTGAAAATCGATCTTACTGCTTTCCAACGGCTCTGTGAACATATCGGCATACGCATCCAATATCTCCAAATCACTTCCTCTCGTCCGGAATCCCCCCTGATTTCCTTTCGTGTACACGTAAACATTATGGGTATTATTCACGTAGGCAACCATCCCCGGAACCCCAACTGCTCTATGACCGTTAGTTATCGAGAAAATATTATGCTTTACACCATCTGTCGCCGCATCCGTAACAATTCTATCATTTACCAGAATACTCACGTCCGTCGAATCAGAATCACCATGCATAACCATTAATCCCACCGAGGCAAAAGATTCCACATAAAGTTTACGAGACATTACCTCGGAAACGCCATTTTGTTTATCCGTTACCGTAAAACTAAGCGTATATTCTCCCGGTGGAGTTGTCACCTTATAATTCAATTTTCTTTCTTGCCCAACCACATCGTTTACAATCTTTCCCGTTTCCGTGTTAGGCATATTCGACTCTTGGAAAATCTTCCACTCGTAAGATAAATTTGAATCATCCGCCCCTTGTTTAACACCCGGATCGACCACCAAATAATCCAACTGGGTTATCCGATACGAATTTGCCATTTTTGAAGAATCAATTTCGATAGGTAACAAATCCGAAT
>ENA-UEPG01000744-UEPG01000744.1-human-gut-metagenome-genome-assembly--contig:-NODE-744-length-30287-cov-10.855809_pt1 | contig 30287 bp, 20 predicted proteins | sample MGYA00242893_ERZ507902 | MGnify/ENA primary metagenome ERZ507902 (study PRJEB26167, sample SAMN06115491) | human gut metagenome | host: Homo sapiens | place: China:Gansu | collected 2015-04-23...
AATAACAAAGCCCGGGCTTGAGAAAGTCTGGGCTTTGCGCATAAAAAAAGGTTGTGTCAGCATTTTGACACAACCCCTTTTTATAAACTATAGCTTGTTATATCTTATACGCTGATTATACGATACCTTGTGCCATCATTGCTTTGGCAACCTTCATGAATCCGGCTACGTTAGCACCTTTCACATAGTTTACGTATCCGTCAGCTTCAGTACCATACTGAACACATGCTTCGTGGATATTCTTCATGATGCTTTTCAGCTTCTCGTCAACTTCTTCAGCACTCCAGCTCAGTTTGATAGAGTTCTGAGTCATTTCAAGACCGGATACTGATACACCACCGGCGTTGGCAGCCTTGCCCGGAGCGTAAAGAATCTTAGCATCCTGGAATACTTTGATAGCTTCCGGAGTAGAAGGCATGTTTGCACCTTCGGAAACAGCAATTACGCCGTTTGCAACCAATTTCTTGGCATCGTCACCGTTAAGTTCGTTCTGAGTTGCAGAAGGCAGGGCAATATCAGCTTTTTCGCCCCAAGGACGAGCTCCTTCTACATATTTGCAGCCATATTTCTCTGCATATTCGCGGATACGGCCACGGTACAGGTTTTTCAGTTCCATGATGTAATCCAGCTTTTCGCGGTCGATACCGTCCGGATCGAAGATATAACCGTCAGAGTCGGACATTGTCAACACTTTGCCACCCAATTCGAGAACTTTTTCTGCAGTATATTGGGCAACATTACCGGAACCGGAGATCAGGCAAGTCTTGCCTTTCAAGTCAGTACCCTTAGTTTTCAGCATTTCCATCAAGAAATAGATGTTACCGTAACCGGTAGCTTCCGGACGAATCAGTGAACCGCCGAATTCGCGTCCTTTACCGGTGAATGTTCCGGTGAATTCATGAGCCAGTTTCTTGTACATACCGAACATGAAACCTACTTCACGACCACCAACACCGATGTCACCGGCAGGAACGTCAGTCTCAGGACCGATGTGGCGCCACAGTTCTAACATGAATGATTGAACGAAACGCATCACTTCCATATTTGACTTGCCGCGCGGAGAAAAGTCGGAACCACCTTTACCACCACCCATAGGCAGCGTAGTCAGTGAGTTTTTGAATGTTTGTTCAAAGGCAAGGAATTTCAAGATTGAAAGGTTTACAGATGCATGGAAACGGATACCGCCTTTGTACGGGCCAATCGCGTTGTTGTGCTGAACACGGTAACCCATGTTCGTCTGAATGTTACCTTTGTCATCCATCCAAGTCACGCGGAACTGATATACTCTATCAGGAATACACAAACGTTCGATCAGGTTCACTTTGTCGAACTCCGGATGTTTGTTGTATTCTTCTTCAATCGTAGAAAGAACTTCTTCTACTGCTTGATGATACTCCGGTTCATTGGGAAATCTTCTTTTCAGATCGTCTAATACCTTTGCTGCATTCATATTCTTTTTTTCTTTTATTGGTTGTTTAAAATTCGATTATCTATTTCTCTTATGCGGTTGCAAAAGTAAAGATAAAATTTGAACTGGCAAACATTTTATAAAGAAAAATGCGATAAAACATCAAATTTGATATTTTATCGCATTAAAAGTAAAAAAAAAGATATTTATTTGTTCTTTTTGATAGACTTATAGACGGGAATAAAGACTAATGCTGCCGAAATGATAAGCATTACTAGCGTCATTCCGTCAATCCGTTCTGCTTTTGTAAGAACTAAATAGCAAAGCGCCAGCCAAAGCAGGCTGACGCAAACTATTTGTGATTTTGATAACGGTCTTCTCATTTGCTTTCTTTTTTCTTTTTGTCTACGATAGCGTCAATCACGGCTACGGCAGTGATATTGACAATGTCGCGGACGGAACTTTCGAAGTCGGTGAAGTGGATAGGCTTGTTCAATCCCATCTGGATAGGGCCGATAAATTCTGTGTCGGGATCCATTGCCTGCAGCAGTTTGTATCCGGCATTTGCAGAACTCAGGTTCGGGAAGATCAGTGTGTTCACATCTTTACCTTTCAGGCGGGTAAACGGATATTTGGCATCACGCAGTTCGCGGTTCATGGCAAAGTTCACCTGCATTTCACCGTCGATAGCTAGTTCTGGATATTCCTTTTGCATATAGCTCACCGCTCCGTGTACTTTGACAGGGCTGCCGGAGGTGTCGGCGCCGAAGTTGGAGTACGACAGCATCGAGATGACCGGTGTATGGTTGAAGAAACGGACTGTCTTGTCAGCCAGTTTGGCGATGTCAATCAAGGTTTCCGTATCCGGATGACGGTTGATCAAGGTATCTGCCAGGAAGTAAGTACCTTTCTTGGAGTTAAGAATGTGCATCGTTCCGAAATGATTGAATCCGGGTTGAATGCCGATTACTTCTTTGGCTACTTTGATAGTGTTGCTGTATCTTGTATAAAGCCCGGTGATGAATGCGTCGGCATCTCCGGTTTCTACCATCATCATACCGAAGTAGTTGCGTTCGAACATCTTGTCGTTGGCTTCTTCGTAAGTAAAACCTTCGCGTGCACGCTTTTCCGCAAGGATGCGTGAGTATCGTTCGCGGCGTTCCGATTCGTCCGGGTGGCGGAGATTGACGATTTCGATACCTTCCAGGCTGAGGTCGAGTTCTTCTGCCAGCTTGCCGATAGCTTCATCGTTTCCTAATAAGATAGGATGGCAGATGCCTTCGGCTTTCGCTTCAACGGCAGCTTTCAGCATATTCGGGTGGATGCCTTCGGCAAACACTACACGTTGCGGATGGCGACGGGCTGTATCATACAGTTGGCGGGTCAGTTTGGACTCATATCCCATCAGTTCACGCAGATGTACGCAGTAAGCGTCCCAGTCTTTGATTTCGGTGCGGGCTACTCCGCTTTCCATAGCAGCTTTTGCTACGGCACAGGAAACTTCTGTGATGAGACGCGGGTCTACCGGTTTCGGGATGAAATATTCCGGGCCGAAAGAGAGGTTGTTTACATGATAGGCTGCATTTACGACATCAGGTACAGGTTGTTTTGCCAGATTGGCGATGGCGTGTACAGCGGCAATCTTCATTTCCTCGTTGATCGCTTTGGCATGCGTGTCCAATGCGCCACGGAAGATGTACGGGAAACCGATTACATTATTAATCTGGTTCGGATAGTCGGAACGTCCGGTTGCCATCAATACATCGGGACGGGCTGACATCGCTTCTTCGTAGGAGATTTCCGGCGTAGGGTTAGCCAGTGCAAATACGATAGGCATCGGAGCCATGCTGCGCACCATATCCTGGCTCAGCACATTTCCTTTCGACAGGCCGAGGAATACATCTGCGCCTTTGATTGCTTCTTCCAGTGTATGGACATCTGTGCGGTCGGTGGCGAAGTATCTTTTCTGTTCGTTCAGGTCGGTACGTGTTTTGCTGATTACGCCTTTGCTGTCCAGCATGACGATATTTTCGAGACGTGCACCCAGTGAAACATACAATTTGGTACAAGATACGGCAGATGCACCTGCACCGTTAACAACGATTTTCACATCTTCGATTTTCTTTCCGGCCACTTGCAGGGCGTTTACCAGTCCGGCACTGGAGATGATAGCCGTTCCGTGCTGGTCGTCGTGCATCACCGGGATATCCAGTTCTTCTTTCAGACGGCGTTCGATTTCGAAACATTCCGGTGCTTTTATATCTTCCAGATTGATACCACCGAAAGTAGGAGCGATAGCTTTCACCGCTGCGATGAATTTTTCGGGGTCTTTCTCGTCCACTTCGATATCGAAGACGTCAATACCCGCATAGATTTTGAAAAGCAGACCTTTGCCTTCCATTACCGGTTTGCCGCTCAATGCGCCTATATCACCCAGTCCGAGTACGGCTGTACCGTTAGAGATAACGGCAACAAGGTTACCTTTCGCAGTGTATTTATACGCGTCCTGTGGATTTTTCTCTATTTCGAGGCATGGTTCTGCTACGCCGGGAGAATATGCGAGTGCTAAATCTGTTTGTGTACTGTACGGTTTGGTAGGAACTACCTCAATCTTACCAGGTTTGCCCTGTGAGTGGTAGAGCAAAGCGGCTTCTTTGGTTATTTTAGCCATAGTATCTGTATTATTTATTAATAAGTTATCATTTGGCTGCAAATGTAGGAATAAAAGTTAGAAATTGTAGCCTTACTGAGATAATTTCTATTAATTTTATAGCAAAGTGATTAAAATAATGAATCTATATGTAATTTAATTGTAATTGTGTCTTGTTTGTGAAAGGAGCACGGTTGGTATTTATTTATACAATCGTGCTCCTGATATTATTGTATTGCTTATTCTTTCTCAGTCGGTGTATGTGTAGTGCGCCAGAACGTGTTTTTCACCTCCCTTGCCACCTCTTTCCAACTCGGCATACTTTTCAGAGAGCGTCGAACCGGGAAATCATAAAGCAGCAACAACAGGAAGAGGAAGATACAGGCATAAGCCACCCAGCCATAGATTTGCTTGATGCTCACTTCCATCATCTGACTGATAAATTCTTCCATATAATGACCGAGATTAAACGGATTGCTGCTGAAAGATACATGGTCGATTGCCGAACCGTAACGTGCCAGGTTGTCAGGAACGTAATAAGCCAGTCCCTGTGCATAGACTGCACAACCTAATACGCCGCCGACTACCATGTGAAGCATATTGAACACGCTTAAACTCTGGAAAAAGTGCTGAAAGGTCATAATCTCTTCCAGGCAGACCATGAAAGTGGCGCTTAACACCGCATAGGCAAAACCGCGGCATATCGTCGGCATATAAAGCTGCGATATATGAATATCGGTGGAGAGCGTCAGATAGAAACCGACCAGATAGCCGATCAGTCCTATGAGGCCGACTATGATGAGGCGTACATAATTATACTGTCTGATGTGCATCCACCAATAAGAGAACAAGCAACCGGTTACTATGCCGATTATAGCAAACCAGTCTAGTTGTACGCTTACCAGTTCTTCATATTTCATCACCTCTTCATAAAAGACTTCCTCTAAAACGTGTTCGGTTGCGAGAAAAGCTTCCACCAATGTGACTAAACCCAACAAGGGTAAAAAGTAACGATAACTCCACATCTTAGGTTCAAGGAATGGGTGGCGGATAGTCATCATACGCCAGATGCAGAACCCTAAAGTGACAAAGATTGCTATCGTCAATTGGCGGATTACCGGACTGTTCCACCAGTCGTACCAGTCGCCGTAGTTGAAGAGGTAAGCTATCTCGGCTAATAAGGCTGCCCAAAGTGCTGCCCCCAGCCAGTCAATACCGAACAGGGGAAACTTACGCATGAACCGGAAATGCTTCACACAGGTGAATTGTATCAGCAGGACTATCAGCATCAATCCTGCAATGAAGAGATTCATGTATGTCCAATGGTAATGATACATTAAATAAGTCGTTATCAAGTCCGACAACTGGATACTGCCCAGTACAATGATATGAAGCCAGGGAAAGAAAACGGTAAAATCCCGTTTGGGGGTCATCCACAACTGAATGTTGGACATACATTCAAAGGTTCCCTGAATCTTGCATATACCTTCGATGAAACATATCAGCCACAATAGCGGAAGGAAAGTAATATGCGGAGCAATCAGGTTACAAAGCAGCACTCCCAATGCCGCCGATGTAAGCAGTGTCTTATTCGTGAAACGGAACTTCATACGGAACAACAAAGGGAAATAGATGGCCATGCCTGCGAGATTGGCGTACAAGCACATCAATATATCCTCACGCATCAGTGCCATGCCACCAATCATCTGATTCAAGGCTCCCAAATACACGCCACCCGAAAGCTGGAAAGTGACGGCTATGAACAGATAAATCCACGGTTGCATCTTCCGCGGCACAAAGCTACGGAACATAGGCATCACGAAAGGCCCATTTAAAACAGGTGCTCCCATACGTTAATATTTCACCTCACATTCTACGTTGAATCCGGCACGCAAGCGTTTTAAATCCTCCGGCTTGTTCCCTTTCAGACTGATACGGACGGGGATTCGTTGTTCCACTTTTACGAAGTTCCCCGTCGCATTGTCTTGCGGAATCATTGAGAACGCTGCTCCGGTAGCATCGGAAATGGATTCCACAATCCCTTTGAAAGTAACACCCGGCACTGCATCGGCTGTCATATCTACCTCGGCGCCTTCCCTGATATTGGAAAGTTGGGTTTCTCGATAATTGGCGATTACCCACAGGTCGCTGCTGTCTACGATATCGACCATGGTCTGTCCCGGTTGTACCAATTGGCCTTCCAGAATCTCTTTCTTTCCGGTTGTACCGTCACACGGAGCAATGATTACCTTATACGAAAGATTCAGCCGGGCAAGTTCCAATGCTGCTTCTGCCAGGCGGACACCTGCTTCGTTTTGCCCTAGGCGGTGCGTCTGTTCATTTTTCACCAAAGAAGTGGATTGTTTGGCGCGTGACACTTGTTCGTAACGGGCTTTGGCTGCTTCATAAGCTGTATGTACATTATCATACTGTTGTTTTGTCACAGCATCTTCCTTCAATAACTTCTCAAAACGGTTCAGTTCACGTTTGGCATTCTCCATTTGTACGCGTACTTCTTCAATGCTTGCATCACTTACACTCAGATTGTTTTGGGTGGTGGCGATACCGGCAGTGGTTGCTTGGCGTCCCGCAGTGGCATTTGCCAGGTCTGCTTCCGCCTGGGCTACACGAAGCCGGAACTCAGCATCTTCAATGATAACGAGCGTATCCCCTTTGCGTACCTGCTGGTATTCTTCAAAGCATATCTTTTTGATAAAGCCCGGTACACGGGTGTTGATAGGTGTGATATGCTGTTTCACTTGTGCATTGTCGGTATATTCGATATTTCCCAAATGAATGAACCGGGAACAAACATAAGTGGTACCACCAATGAGAAAACAAAGAATCAGAATGTTGTATATAATCTTTTGGGTTTTTCTAGCTATCATAATCTTGTTATATTTTTAAAGGGTATGTGTAATGTATTTCATTTTATAGTAACTGTAAATCACGTTGATGCGTGCATTGACCAGATTCAGGTCAGCACTCAGCTTCATATTACTGGCATCGAGCATATCTGTAAGCAGCGCAAGGTCGTTCTTATAGCGGTTGCTGGTTACACTGTAATTTTGGTCGGCAAGCTCCACGCTTTTCTCTTGCGTGCGAAGGTCTGTGAAAGAGGTCAGAAAGTTGACGTAATTGGCTTGGACACCATTCTCTATCTGTTCTTGTGCTAAAGAATATTCCTCTTGTGCCCTGCGTACATTCAGTTTGGCTTGGCGCACTTTCTTGTTGCTCTTGAATAAAGAAGAAAGGTTGTATTTGATTCCTACTCCTACATACCAGTAATTAAAGTTATTATCGAGTACAGGAACTTCAATAGTGATAGGACCGTCCAAATGCTCGGCGGCTACAAGCGCAATTTTAGGAAGTAACTCCGAACGTTCCAACTTCACCTTTTGCTCGTTCATTTTCACAGCCAGTAGGGCTTGTTGCAAACCTACATTACTCTGTGAAGCCAGCAGTTGCCAGTCATTTTCCGCCAGTGCTTTTACCTCTTCGTCCAGCAAAGTTGAGTCGGGGATAATTTCCGTTCCGGCAGGGAGATGCAGGGTCGTTACCAGTTGATGGTTCATGATTTTGCACGCATCCTGTACCTTTGCCAGTTGCAGTTTCAATGTTTCCTTTTGTAATTCATAACGGGTGATGTCATTCTTCAGAGCTGTTCCCTGTGTACGCCGCGCTTCCATATTGCGAATCACTTGTTCTGTCAAATCAAGGTTCTTCTGCAATACTTGTACTTGATTATTTAGCTTATATAAATCCAGGTAGTAGCCGGTCAGGAGAAAACGTATTTCCTGGCGGTTTTTCTGCCAGTCCAAAGCAGCCATTTGTTGCCCTAGTTCTGCCAGTGAAATGCTGCTGTTGATAGCTCCACCTGCATAGATGACTTGCTGTGCTTCCAGTGCAAAGTTATTGCCAAAATGAGGCATCGGAATGTTCTGTCCGTTCTTGAAGTCACGGTTCCACAAATATCCGTCACCCAGATAACTGAAAGAGAGCGACGCGCCGATGTCCGGCAGACGTTGTGACTTGGCAGCTTTCAAGGCCTCATCAGCAGCTTCCTTTCCGGTTTTATACGTTTGAATACTCTGACTGTTCTCGTCTGCCAGACGGAACATTTCGTTGATGCCCAAAACTTTCCTGTTAAGCGTTTGGGAAAATGAACCCTGGCTGCATAGTATTACGCATAGCGCTACTATGAGCCATCTTTTTTTGCTCATAAAATGAAAAGAAATTTAATTGATAATGATAAATATGCGCTCTTGTATCATGCCATTTCCGGTGAGGTGGCATTTCGCATCATGGCGAGTAGTTCTTTTGGAAATTATCAAATCTGTACAGCTACACCCCAACCGTGGAAGTCATCCATTTTGTTTTTATAACGAGTGGCTATTTGATAATGCTTTAGTTTCATCTTGATACCTGCTTTTCTATTTTCGATTTGCAAAATTATGAAAAAAAACAGCTAAGTTGTGACCTTGTATATGCGTAAATATAATGTTTTTTAACGAATCCTTTTGGGGATATCATGTAGAAGAAAAGAGGGAAAGATGTACAAGAATCATTGTAACCAAGTACATGAATACTGTATATGATGTACTTAAACTAATAGGAACAAGTACAACTTACAGGTGAAAGAAGTACTTATTAATACGTCTGTTCTGAAAAAGCCCTGTTTTGTTCGGAATTAGTCTATAAGCGGGCAGAACAAATGCTTTACCTTTGTCTCCGATTAAAAAAACAATTGATTATGAATGCAATAAATAAGGAGAACTCAAAGGTGTTTTTGCTGATACTGTTAGGAATGTTATCAGCGTTCGGACCTTTTGTAACGGATATGTATTTACCTAGTCTGCCGGTGATGGCGGACTATTTTTCTGCAAGCCTGCCAATGGTGCAAATGGGACTTACTACCAGTATGATAGGATTGGCGGCCGGACAAATCTTTTTCGGCCCGCTTAGTGATAAGTACGGCAGACGTCCGTTGTTGTTGGCTTCAATGGTGCTGTTCGTTCTCTCCACCATATTCTGCCTTTTTGCACCGGACATTTATTCGTTTGTCACTTTAAGGTTCATACAAGGTATAGCAGGAGCGGGGGGAATCGTTATTTCCCGTTCGGTGGCAACGGACAAGTTTTCGGGAAAGGAACTGGCTAAGATGCTGGCTGTTATCGGAGCGATAAACGGAGTTGCCCCTGTCGCTGCCCCGGTCATTGGCGGACTGCTGACCGGAAGCGTTGGTTGGCAGGGCATTTTTGTGATATTACTGTTTATCGGTATCGTACTTGGCATTGGCTGTATCCGTTTTAAAGAATCGTTGCCTATAGAGAAACGTTCAAAGGCAGGAGTCGTTTCTACTTTCCGTAGTTTCGGCGTCATTGTCCATAACCGTCGGTATATGCTTTATGTGCTGCAGCTCGCTTTTGCGCAAGGCATCCTGTTTGCCTACATCGCTTCTTCGCCATTCATTGTACAGCAACATTACGGATTTTCTCCATTCGCTTTTAGTATTTGCTTTGCGGTGAATGCAGTAGCTATCGGAGTGGCGGCAGCCCTTTCAGTGAAATTCCGGCGGACGGAGAATGGAACACTGACCGGATGTATCGGCATGCTGGTTCTGTCGGTCTGCATGATGATAGCATTGTATGGCGGATGTGGCTTTTGGACGTATGAACTGCTTATGTTTGCACTGCTGTTTATGATGGGGCTGACCTTCACTGCTTCCACTACTTTGGCTATGGATTGCGAACGTCGCTACGCCGGGGCAGCTTCCGCTTTGCTGGGTGCTCTCTGCTTCGCTTCGGGCGGAATCGTCTCTCCGTTGGTAGGACTGGGGAATATACTTTTATCTACCGGAGTGACATTTGTAGTATGTGCTGTCTGTTCACTGCTGTGCGCGTTGTGGGCAATACGACGGACAATGGTGAAAGTAGCGGTATGTGGAATTTAATTCTGTTTTATATTGAGTACTTGCTCTGATACTCTTTCGGAGATATTCCTTCGTGCCGTTTGAAGTATCTTCCTAAATAAGACTGGTCGGGGAAACCGAGTTTATCCGCTATTCCTTGTATCGTCATTTCGCCGGATTGGAGCAGTACCTTTATTTCAAGAATGGCGAAGTCATCGATAATCTTCTTGGCGGGTTCACCCGTTACGCTGCGGCAGATACCCGTCAGGTATTTGGTGGAAATACAGAGCTTGTTGGCGTAGAAACCGACTTCCCGCTGGGAGATACAATTCTCGTGTACCAGTGCGATGAAATTCTTGAAAATTTCATCCTGGCGGCTTCCTCCTTCTATTTCCTGTCTGTCGAAATAACGGTAACACTTATCATAAATATCCAGCATGAACGACTGGAGATGATTCTTGGCTATCTGGCTTCGGAAACGGTTTTTGCGGTCGTTGTAGATAGCCGTTGTCGCATGGATAAGCCCTTTGATAGCTCCGGTATTTTCTTTGGGGAGCACATAGCACGGCTTTTCCTTAATAAACCGGAAAAAGATAGGTTCGAACCGGAGACAGGCTTCCCGGAACATTTCTTTTGGGAAACCGAAGAAAGAAGCACTGAAATCACTGCTGGTGCCGTTGATGCGGATGATGGTTCCCGGCAAGAGCACTACTTGGGTATTTTTTACGATTTCATAATCTTTCAAGTCAATCGTGGCATGCGCCCACCCGCTCCGGCAGAAGTAGATAGCTCCCCCTTCCAGTTTCCACAGGTGATGCATGATAGGTGACAGATCTTCGTCGACTCCTGCCACAAAATCTTCTTGGAGTACGGCTAGTATGGATTCTCTCTTTTTCATATACAATTCTTGTTTAGGCGGCAAAAATAGAACATTTTTACTAAATATTAGCTTTGATGTTCCGAAAATGAACAAAACTCAAAACACTATGACCAGTTTTCTATGAAGAAAAGAGTCTACCTTTGCCGCGTTCAAAAAAATAATAGGTAATACAATGAGTAAAAAGATTAGTAAAGTGAAGCAGGGACTATTGTTACTCTGCTGTCTGGTTGCTGCGACAGGCTGTAAACAAGCTCCACCGGCACAAATGGAAACAGGATATGAAGTAATGACCGTTTCTCCGACCGATCGGATGATTTCGAGCACGTACTCGGCGACTATCCGCGGACGTCAGGATATTGATATCTATCCGCAGGTAGGCGGTACGCTGACAAAAGTCTGTGTGACGGAAGGACAGCGTGTGAAGAACGGACAGACATTGTTCATCATTGATCAGGTGCCGTATGAAGCTGCCTGGCAGACGGCGGTAGCCAATGTAGAAGCTGCCGAGGCTTCTCTTGCTACGGCACAGTTGACTTATAACAGTAAAGAGGAACTGTATAAGGAAAACGTAGTTTCCTCTTTCGACCTCAATACGGCGAAGAATTCTCTCCTGTCTGCCAAAGCACAACTGGCACAGGCAAAAGCGCAGGAAGTGAGCGCCCGTAACAATCTTTCTTATACGGTAGTGAAAAGTCCGGCGGACGGAGTGGTAGGCACATTGCCTTACCGTGTTGGGGCATTGGTAAGCTCCAGCCTCCCCGAACCGTTGACTACGGTTTCCGACAATTCGGATATGTACGTTTATTTTTCAATGACGGAAAACCAGTTACTGGGACTTATCCGCCAGTATGGCTCGAAAGAGGAAGCGTTGAAAAGCATGCCTGCTATCGACTTGCAACTGAATGACAAATCGGCTTATCCCGAACAGGGGCAAATCGAATCTATCAGCGGGGTTATCGACCGCTCGACAGGTACTGTCAGCCTGCGTGCCGTATTCCCCAACAAGGAAGGATTGCTGCATAGCGGCGGTGCGGGAAATGTGATTATTCCTGTTCGGAAAGCGGGGGCGTTGGTAATTCCGCAAGGCGCTACTTTCGAGATTCAGGATAAGAGATATGTATATAAGGTAGTAGACGGTAAGGCCCAATCGAATCTGGTACAAGTGACTCGTGTGAACGGCGGCCGTGAATTTATTGTAGACGAGGGATTGGCTCCCGGCGACGTGATTGTTGCGGAAGGTGTAGGATTGCTTCGTGAAGGCACGCCTATCAAGGCAAAGAGCGCTGCGGCACCTGCAACAACTACTACTGAAAATTAAACAAAGGAGGAATCATCCATGAATTTAAGAACCTTTATTGAACGCCCCGTATTATCGGCAGTCATTTCTATCACGATTGTCGTTGTGGGTATCATCGGGCTGTTCAGTCTGCCCGTTGAGCAATATCCGGATATTGCCCCGCCTACCATTATGGTGAGTACCACTTATTATGGTGCCAGTGCGGAAACTTTACAGAAGAGTGTAATAGCACCGTTGGAAGAGGCTATCAACGGTGTGGAAGATATGACGTATATGACTTCTACCGCTACCAATGCAGGTACGGTGAGCATTACCGTGTACTTCAAACAGGGGACAGACCCGGACATGGCAGCCGTCAACGTGCAGAATCGCGTGTCGCGGGCTACGGGACAGCTTCCGGCGGAAGTTACCCAGGTCGGTGTGACCACTTCCAAACGCCAGACGAGTATCTTGCAGATGTTCTCGCTTTCGAGTCCGGACGACAGTTATGATGAAAACTTCCTTTCCAACTATATCAGCATCAATCTGAAACCGGAGATACTCCGTATTTCGGGTGTGGGCGACCTGATGATTATGGGTGGTGAGTATAGTATGCGTGTATGGATGAAGCCGGACGTGATGGCTCAATACAAGCTGATTCCGTCTGACATCACCGGTGTGCTTGCCGAACAGAATATTGAATCGGCAACCGGTTCGTTCGGTGAAAACTCCAACGAGACTTATCAATACACGATGAAATATAAAGGACGTCTGATTACCCCCGAAGAATTTGGGGAAATCGTCATCCGCTCTACTGACAATGGAGAAGTCCTGAAACTGAAGGACATTGCCGAGATACAACTGGGACAGGACAGCTATGCTTATCATGGCGGTATGGACGGTCATCCGGGTATTTCGTGCATGGTGTTCCAGACGGCAGGCTCCAATGCGACCGAAGTAAACCAGAACATTGATAAATTTCTCGAAGAAGCCCGCAAAGATCTTCCGAAAGGGGTGAAACTGACGCAGATGATGAGCTCGAACGACTTCCTTTTCGCTTCTATCCATGAAGTAGTGAAGACGTTGATTGAAGCTATCATCTTGGTTATCCTGGTGGTATATGTGTTCTTGCAGGACTTCCGCTCTACGCTGATTCCTTTGGTGGGAGTGATTGTCTCGCTTATCGGTACGTTCGCTTTCATGGCGATAGCGGGATTCAGTATCAACCTGTTGACGCTCTTTGCGTTAGTGCTCGTCATCGGTACGGTGGTGGATGATGCCATTATTGTTGTCGAGGCAGTGCAGGCACGCTTCGACGTGGGGTACAGGTCATCCTATATGGCAAGTATCGATGCAATGAAAGGTATCAGCAATGCGGTAATCACCTCATCTCTGGTGTTTATGGCGGTATTTATTCCGGTGTCTTTCATGGGCGGTACTTCCGGTACGTTCTATACGCAGTTCGGTCTGACAATGGCGGTCGCTGTAGGTATTTCGGCTGTCAATGCGTTGACGTTGAGCCCGGCGTTGTGTGCCCTGTTGCTGAAACCCTATATTAATGAAGACGGTACGCAGAAGAATAATTTTGCGGCACGCTTCCGTAAGGCTTTCAATTCGGCTTTTGATATACTGATAGAGAAATATAAGAATATCGTATTGGTCTTTATCAAACGCAGGTGGCTGGCATGGTCGTTGCTCGCTTGTTCCGTGGTGTTGCTGGTATTCCTGATGAATACGACCAAGACCAGTCTGGTGCCGGACGAAGACCAGGGCGTGGTATTTGTCAATGTAAGTACGGCGGCGGGTAGCTCGCTGGCGACTACTGACGAAGTGATGGAACGCATTGAAAAACGAGTGATGGATATTCCGCAGGTTAAGCACGTGCAGAAAGTGTCTGGTTACGGATTGCTGGCAGGACAGGGAAGCTCGTTCGGTATGTTGATTCTGAAGTTGAAACCATGGGACGAACGTCCGAATGATGAAGATAATGTGCAGGCAGTCATCGGTCAGGTGTACGGTCGCACGGCTGATATTAAGGATGCGAGTGTCTTTGCCATTTCTCCGGGTATGATTCCGGGATATGGTATGGGGAATGCGCTGGAACTTCATATGCAGGATAAAATGGGCAGTGATGTAAACGACTTCTTTACGACTACCCAGCAATATCTGGGTGCACTGAATCAGCGTCCGGAGATTGCAATGGCATATTCTACGTTCGACGTGCGTTATCCGCAGTGGACGGTAGAGGTGGATGCTGCCAAATGTAAGCGTGCCGGAATTACGCCGAATGCGGTGTTGAGTACTTTGTCCGGTTATTACGGCGGTCAGTATGTGTCCAATTTCAACCGTTTCTCCAAAGTGTATAGAGTAATGATTCAGGCAGACCCGATGTTCCGTTTGGACGAAAATTCACTGGATAATGCGTTTGTACGTATGTCTAATGGGGAAATGGCTCCGTTGAGCCAGTTTGTAACGTTGACTCGCAGCTATGGTGCGGAATCGTTGAGCCGCTTCAATATGTACAACTCCATTGCGGTGAATGCCATGCCTGCAGACGGATACAGTACCGGAGACGCTATCAAGGCGGTACAGGAAACTGCCGAACAGGCACTTCCGAAAGGATACGGCTATGATTACGGCGGCATCACCCGTGAGGAAAACCAGCAGAGCGGTACGACGATGATTATTTTCGGTATCTGCTTCCTGATGATTTACCTTATCCTGAGTGCGCTGTACGAGAGCTTTATCATTCCCTTTGCCGTTCTGTTGAGCGTACCTTGCGGATTGATGGGTAGCTTCCTCTTCGCCTGGATGTTCGGGCTGGAGAATAATATCTATCTGCAGACAGGTTTGATTATGTTGATTGGTCTGCTTGCGAAAACAGCCATCTTGCTGACCGAGTATGCAGCCGAACGCCGTAAGGCAGGTATGGGACTGATTGCTTCTGCTGTAAGTGCGGCTAAAGCCCGTCTGCGTCCGATTCTGATGACGGCTTTGACAATGATTTTCGGTCTGTTCCCGTTGATGATGTCCAGTGGAGTAGGGGCGAACGGTAACCGTTCTCTAGGTACGGGTGTAGTCGGTGGTATGACTATCGGAACGCTGGCACTGCTTTTCATTGTGCCTACCCTGTTTATCGCTTTCCAATGGTTGCAGGAACGCTTGCGTCCGGTGCAGAGCATGCCTACCGAGGACTGGCAGATTGAAGAGGAAATCAAGATAAGTGAAGAAGAAAAGTCTAAAGCTGGAAAAAATAATTGATAATGAGAAAAATAATAATCTTATCCGCAGCAACGCTTGTATTGAGCAGTTGCGGTATCTACAATAAATACAAACCGGTATCGGAAGTCCCCGAAGGACTTTACGGCAGCGAATCCCTCGCTGCCACCGATACGGCAAACTTCGGTAACCTTTCCTGGCGGGAAGTGTTCACCGACCCGTACTTGCAGAACCTGATTGATTCGGCTCTGGTACGGAATACGGATATGCAGACGGCGCATTTGCGTGTCAAAGAGTCGGAAGCCGCTCTGATGACGTCCAAACTGTCTTATCTCCCTTCCCTGTTTCTCGCACCGGAAGGAGCTGTAAGCAGCTTCGACCGTGGCAAGGCTGCGCAGACCTATTCGTTGCCGGTGACCGCTTCTTGGGAACTGGATATCTTCGGAAAGGTGACCACTGCCAAACGTCGTGCGAAAGCAGCTTACGAACAGAGCAAGGAGTATGAACAAGCCGTGAAAACGCAGTTGGTAGCTGCCGTAGCGAATACCTATTATACATTGTTGATGCTCGATTCCCAATACGAGATTTCCGTGGCTACCGAAGCTGCCTGGAAAGAGAGCGTGAAAACCGCCCGTGCCATGAAGAACGCCGGTATGATGAACGAAGCCGGGCTGGCGCAGACCGAGGCTACCTATTATAATATATGTACGACGGTTCTCAGTCTGAAAGAACAAGTGAATCAGGCGCAGAACTCACTGGCTCTGTTATTGGCGGAAACTCCCCACGAAATACAACGGGGAAAACTGGCTAATCAGCAATTGCCGGAGAATTTTTCCGTAGGTATTCCTTTGCAGATGCTTTCCAACCGTCCTGACGTGCGTAGTGCAGAGTTCTCTTTGGCGCAGGCGTTCTATACGACGAATGCAGCCCGTGCCGCTTTCTATCCTTCCATTACGTTGAGTGGTAGTGCCGGTTGGACTAACAGTGCCGGAAGCATGATTATCAACCCGGGCAAGTTTGTCGCTTCTGCGATAGCTTCCCTGACGCAACCTTTGTTTAATAAAGGTATTAACATCGCCCAGTTGAAAATAGCGAAAGCGCAACAGGAAGAAGCCCGTCTCAGCTTTGAACAGACATTGCTGAATGCAGGCGTGGAAGTAAATGAAGCATTGGTACAGTATCAGACTGCCCGTGAGAAAGCTGCTTACTATGACAAGCAGGTTACTTCTCTGCAAACGGCTGCCCGGAGCACCAGTCTTTTGATGAAGCATGGCAGCACTACCTATCTGGAAGTATTGACAGCACAGCAAACGCTGTTGAGTGCGCAACTTTCACAAGTGGCGAACCGCTTCACCGAAATCCAGGGCGTGATTACTCTGTATCAGGCTTTGGGCGGCGGCAGAATGTAAGGAGGTATGTATGAATCCTGAAGCACTGCGAGGTAGGATACTCGACTACACCAAGCGGGAAATGTACCTGCACGGTGCCGGCGGACTGACTATGGATGATATAGCCAAGGGGATGAAGATGTCGAAGCGCACGCTTTACAAACTCTTCCCCAGCAAGACTTGTCTGTTTCGTATTTGTCTTTCAGATTTTGCCAATGAGATAAGAAGTCATGTGCAACAAAAGCAGGTACGAATGGACAGTTCGTGTATGGACTTACTTTTCATAACAGTGAACGGATACCTTACTCTGCTGCATTCGCTGGGTAAAACCTTACTGCTGGATATTGCCGCAGATACAGAATACCGTTCTTCTTTTGAGCGGGAAGAGGCTTTCTGGTTACAGCAGCTTATTGATGTACTGACGCACTGCAAGATTTGCGGTTATTTGCTTCCGGGAGTCGACCCGGATCGTTTTGCGCCTGATTTGCAGGAGGTAATCTATCAGAGTTGTCTGCAAGGTACTCCGTATCTAGTACAACGGATGCTGAACTATACGCTTTTGCGGGGGCTTTTTAAGGTAGAGGGCATCCGCTATATAGACGAGCACCTGGAGCCTGATAAATTTAATGTTTGTGTATGAAGTGTGGAGGTGCGTCTGAGAGTTATCGAAGGCGCACCTTTTTTATTATGTATTTCCTTAATAAAGGATTCTTTTTTACATAATACTTTAATATCTTTGCAAAACAATATAAAAAAGACAAACTTATAACTGAAAACATGAAAACAAAAACTTTACTGGGCTTCTTTCTTTTGTCTGTTATGACATTCTGTATGTCTGCTTGTCAGGATGATGCAGAGATTATTTTATTCAGCGGTTCACAACTTATCAATGAACCGGGAACTTGTACGAACACGATTTCTTCTACAACTTTGTATCTCAACGGACGGGGAACGGAAGATATTGGAATTGCTAATGGAAAAGGCGGTTACTCTGCACAGAGTTCGGATGAAACTATTGTGACGGCAACTGTCAGCAATGACCGATTATTGATAAATTCACATGGTAAAAAAGGAAAGGCCACTGTTACTGTCAGTGATAAGAAAGGGAACAGTGTTGTTCTGCCTGTTACGGTTTCATATGGAGTGGCGACTTTCTACTGTGGAATGAACTGGTCAGGTTTTGCTATAAGTGTGGGTAATGAGCTTTTGACATCAGGAGCGGAGGAAAATAAAGAACTATTGAAGTTGTTGAATGAGGTAATGTTGGAATCATATTCATTTTTGAAGGAACAGGATGTCTGTATCATGCAACCGGATGATGTGAATAGTTTCCTGCAAGAGGGCAAGGGGAGTTTTAAATTGAAGGATATTGATGGGAGAATACGTGTTGAAGGTACTTATGAAGTAAGCCTTGATGAGGAATTGGAAACTGGCAAACCAGAGTTGGCTTTCTCTTTCTATCAGCATCAGAATGGTGCTGATAAATTATTACATAAATTCTATTTTGAGCCTTCATTTGTTCGTCAGCCTTCTACTAGGGATATAGGACCCACAAGATATTATTGGATGGAACAGGTTACGGATTCTCGCTATTGGGATGGAGTCTCCTTACCGGAAGAAGAGGACGTAAAAGTGCTTTATGTAGTGTTGGCGAGTTCTTCCGGAATCAGACCAGCAGAATTATAGAATCATTGCAAAGCGCGGATACGTATTTCCGTCGCTTTGTCATCATACAAAAAGAGACTGAACTCAAATGCATATTGAGTTCAGTCTCTTTTTGTATGATGTAATACTTTAATAATCAGTCTTTATGCATTCAGTGCCTGTTCGATATCTGCGATAATATCATCCGCATTTTCGATACCTACCGACAAACGAATCAAGTCCGGGCGTACTCCTGCTTCCATAAGCTGTTCGTCCGACAACTGACGGTGCGTATGGCTTGCCGGGTGAAGCACACAACTACGTGCATCCGCTACATGAGTAACGATAGCGATGAAATCCAATGAATCCATAAATTTGATAGATACATCGCGTCCGCCTTTCAGACCGAAAGAGATAACTCCGCAGGAACCGTTCGGCATATATTTCTGTGCTAAAGCGTAATATTTATTATCCGGCAGTCCGCAGTAGTTTACCCAGGCTACCTTCTCGTTCTTGGACAGATATTCGGCTACTTTCTGTGCGTTACTGCAATGCTGAGGCATACGTAAGTGAAGCGTTTCAAGTCCCAGGTTCAGTAAGAAAGCGTTTTGCGGGCTTTGGATACTGCCGAGGTCACGCATTAATTGTGCAGTAGCCTTAGTGATATAAGCACCTTTGCCGAATGCTTTTGTATAAGTCAGTCCGTGATAAGACTCGTCCGGTGTGCAAAGTCCGGGAAATTTATCGGCATGAGCATCCCAGTCGAAGTTGCCGCTATCTACGATACAGCCGCCTACGCTGGTAGCGTGTCCGTCCATATATTTGGTAGTGGAGTGAACAACGATGTCCGCTCCCCATTCGAACGGGCGGCAGTTAATCGGAGTCGGGAAAGTATTGTCAACAATCAAAGGAACACCGTGACTGTGTGCAATACGGGCAAATTTTTCAATGTCCAGCACTTCGAGAGAAGGATTGGATATTGTTTCACCGAACAATGCCTTTGTATTAGGCTGGAAAGCTGCGGAGATTTCTTCTTCGCTGGCATCCGGGCTGACGAAAGTGACGTCAATGCCAAGTTTCTTCATAGTTACGCCGAACAGGTTGAAAGTACCACCGTAGATAGCGGAAGAGCAAACGAAATGGTCACCTGCCTGGCAGATATTAAAGATAGCATAGAAGTTGGCAGCCTGACCGCTGGAAGTCAGCATGGCGGCTACACCACCTTCGAGAGCGGCAATTTTGGCGGCAACAGCGTCATTCGTAGGGTTTTGCAGGCGGGTATAGAAGTAACCGCTGTCTTCCAAATCGAAAAGACGTGCCATTTGCTCGCTGGTATCGTATTTGAAAGTTGTACTTTGATAGATGGGCAATACGCGTGGTTCGCCCTTTTTAGGCGTCCACCCTGCCTGTACGCACAGGGTTTCGGGTTTGAATTGTTTTGCCATAATGTTATTTGGTTTTAATGATTTATTTCAAAAAATGTTTTAATGGCGCAAAAGTAGGGAAAATAATTGTATTTTTGTCCTGTTTATGAGTGAAATGATACTCATGTGAAGGAGATAATTGTGTAGATATGAAAAATAAACTCTATATTCTTTTATTCTTAATTTTTCTTTTTTCGGGTACGCCACTTTGGGCGCAGCAGAAGGCTACTCCGAAGTCGGGAGAAGGTATCTCTTCTTTCCTGTTGAGACACAACCGTTCTCCGAAGAAATATTATGATGACTTTATCGAACTGAACAAGCAGAAACTGGGAAAGAATAATGTCTTAAAAGTGGGTGTTACCTACGTCATTCCACCGGTAAAGAAATCGTCGGGAACTTCCACCGGAAATACAGAGGCTAAAAATACAACCGCTAAAGGTGCAGGAATCCAACAGAAATCCTCGAAAGCCAAAACGACGAAAATAGGAACTACTATTAACGAACCCCTGTTCGGAAAGGAACTGGCAAATGTCAAAGTCACTTCCAACCGTCTTGCAGGTGCTTGCTTTTATGTCGTCAGCGGACATGGCGGACCCGACCCCGGAGCTATCGGACGCGTGGGGAAGCACGAACTTCACGAAGACGAATATGCTTATGACATCGCCCTTCGTCTGGCGCGTAACCTGATGCAGGAAGGAGCGGAAGTCCGTATTATCATTCAAGATGCTAAAGACGGTATCCGTGATGATTCATATCTGTCGAACAGCAAACGGGAGACTTGCATGGGCGATCCGATTCCGTTAAATCAGGTACAGCGCCTTCAGCAACGTTGCAATAAGATAAATACCCTTTACCAGAAAGACCGTAAGAATTACTCCTACTGCCGGGCAATCTTTATCCATATAGACAGCCGTAGCAAAGGAAAACAGACAGATGTCTTTTTCTATCATTCGAACAAGAAAGCGGAAAGTAAACGTCTGGCGAATAATATGAAAGACACATTTGAATCAAAATACGGAAAACATCAGCCGAACCGGGGATTTTCCGGGACAGTGAACGAACGCAATCTGTATGTGCTTTCACATACTACTCCCGCTTCCGTTTTTGTGGAACTGGGTAATATACAAAACACCTTCGACCAGCGCCGGTTGGTGATAAATTCCAATCGGCAGGCATTGGCTAAATGGCTGATGGAAGGTTTTCTGAAAGATTACAAGGAGAAAAAATAAGTATAAGACATCTTTTTCATGAACAAAAACGAAAATGGAATGTTTTATATATGCAAATCGCCTGATAGTTGCTTGTTGGTATGCGAATATATACAAGTCAGCGAATATGCCTCCCCGGCATAACAGGAAGATTGCATAGTAGTTTTGTCGTGTTTTATTTTGTGTTTGTGTTGTGACGGTGCTGCGATGTGAATCGAGGTACCGTTTTTTTGTATGACAGAAAGACATTTTTGAAACAAGTAAATGTCTGCGCAGTATATAAACAAAGAGTAAGCACGAAGCCACAATTTATTCCGGCTTCATGCTTACTCTTTGTTTATATACTGCAATAATCAGGCAGTATTATTTCCATTCACTGTGCTGTTCTAACATCGGGTTTGTGTCAATCTCGCTTTGTGGGATAGGCCATACCAAATCCTGTGCTCCACGCAGATTACCGCGTTCGACTACTCCGAAGCCATAGAATGACTTGTCTTCCTGCATACGTTTCTGAGCATTCTCAAAATCTTTCCAGCGATAAAGGTCGGCAAAACGTAAATCTTCAAAGGCAAGTTCCACACGGCGCTCATGGCGTACAATGGAGCGTAGCTCTTCTTGTTTCAGATTGATTCCTTCTACTTCTTCCACGGCAGGCATGCCTACGCGGTCACGGACTTCATTGATATATCGGGTAACTTCCGCTTGGGAGTAACCGCCTTTTTCAATCATAGCTTCAGAGAGCGACAATAACACCTCTGCATAACGGATGACATAGAAATCAAGGCTACCGTCATATTCGTTTGCTGTATTTTCGGGAGTAAACCATTTGCGAATACAACATGTAGAGCTGGCCGGTAAGTTATTAGTGTACAACTTTCCGTTCCATTCCATACCCGGTAGCATCAATGTTGCTTTCAGACGAGGGTCGCGATTCTCATAACGTCCCATATCCGGATTCTCTTTGGTATGCGCTCCTTTGTCAAGACTACCCCTAAATAAAGGAGATTTGTCAATTGGCAATCCGTCCGTGCAATAAAAATCATCGCATAAATTCATCGAACCTTCGATGGCATTCATCGGAGCAGACCAGCAAACTCCAAAACAATTGCCTTCACCCAATCCCGGACCTTTGTAGTGAACACTCAGTAACACTTCCCCGGCTGTTTCATTGGCTTCCTTGAATAAATCTGCAAAGTTAGCTGCCGGGTCGTTGCCGTCGCCCGCTTTGAAAAGTTGTACTTTGCCAACTACGTTCTTGTAGGCATTTATAGCCTCGTCCCAATGCTGATTGAAGAGGGCTATTCGTCCCATAATGGCATAAGCCGCTTCTTGAGTCAGACGTCCTGTCTGCGCTTTTCCTATCACGGGGAGCTTGGGAATCCATGTTTTCAAATCTTCCAGTAAGGAAGGGATAATCTGGCTGCGTTCTGTCTTGGCTGCTTGGGATTCTGCCAAAGTGAGAGGTTTTGTCAGATAGGGTACATCGCGGAAAACGGAAGTCAGATTGCAATACATCAGGGCGCGCAATGCTATTGCTTCCGCTTTGTATGCTTCTATCTTTTCCTGTTCCATTGGTATGCGTTCTACGTTTTCCACTAACATATTGCATCGTTTGATAACTTCATAATTAGCGTTCCAGTACATTGAGAAACACTCATCGGTGGTAGCTGAAGTGCATTGTGAAATGGAACTGCCCAACATCCAGTTGCCCCATGTGTGATCGCCATTGTCTGTGCTGGTTTCGCGTCCTAGGAATCCGAATTTCCAGCCGTCAATATTGTCATCATATAAGTTCTGGCTCTGCATGGCGTCATAGCAAGCGGTCAGTGCCATCAATGCATCCGATTCGGTTTGCCAATAGGTCGTTTGGGAAGGCTGGTTCGGAGAATCTGTCTGTAGAAAACTGTCCGAACATGCGCCGGCAGATAATAACATTCCGGATAATAGTAAAACTCTGCATATATTTTTTGTATTCTTAATCATAATATGTATCCTCCTTGTAATTAGAATTGAATGTTTAATCCAAATGAATAAGTACGCATATTGGGATGTACGTCATTTCTTGTATCACCCGATGACTTTTCCGGGTCCCAGTTCTTCAAAGGTGTGAATGTCAACAGGTTGCTTCCGGCAAAGTAAACTCGGATGCTGGAAATACCGACTTTGGCAAGTTCGGTCTGGCGGAAAGTATAGCCGAATTCCAGATTCTTCAGACGCAGGTAATTCGATTTTTCAAGCCAGAATGAAGAATAAGAATCGTTCATGGTGTTTCCTAATGCAGGCATGGGAGCGTTGATGTTGTCAGCCGAATAACGGTTCACCCAACGGTTGGTAAGGTTACCCCGAATGTCGGTAGAAGTCTCCCAACTGTAGCGGTAGATACCTCCCACTCCTTGCCAGAAAGTAGACAAGTCGAAGTTTTTCCAAGATGCACCTAGATTGAAACTATAAGAATATTTAGGGAACGGATTACCTATAATGTCGCGATCTTCAGGAGTAATGTTACCGTTGTCATCCAAGTCGGCATACATGATATCGCCTAATTTGGGAGCCACACCGTTTTGTTTGATAACTTCACCCTTCGAATTGGTACGTTGCAAGTCGGCTTCCGTACGATAGATGCCTATTGCCTTATATCCGAAATAAGCGCCGATAGGGTTGCCGATACGGTTGATTGTATTGCCGTCAATTTTTTCTTCCAATTCCCCCATTTCAAGGATTTCATTCTTTACGTGTGACAGGTTGAAACCGACATTCCAAGCCCAGTCACCTTTGCTGTCGGAGTAATTTACAGTCCATTCCCAACCACGGTTACGGACTGCACCCACATTCTGATAAGGAGCGGAGAGAGAACCCAGGAAAATGCCGGGCATAGCCAACTGCATCAAAATATCGGAAGTTTTTTTGTCAAACCACTCGAAGGTGGTCTGTATCCTGTTGTTGAAGAATCCAAGGTCGAGAGCGACGTTTACAGAACGGGTTGTTTCCCATTTAATGTTTTCATTGGGAACGGATGTCTGTACCATACCCGCCTGCTTGTCTTTACTTTGGTCGAAAAAGTAGTTTCCGCTTGCACCCAAAGTAGCCGCATAAGCGTAGTTGCCGATTTCCTGATTTCCTAATTTACCCCATGACAGACGCAACTTTCCGAGGGAGAAGTTTCTATAGTCCTTCATAAACCCTTCGTTCGAGAATACCCATCCAGCAGACAATGAAGGGAATGTGGCATAACGATTGGCTTTAGGCATACGTGAGGAACCGTCATGACGGATATTGAATTCGAATAAATATCGGTCATCATAACTGTAATTTACACGGCCGAAGAATGATTGAAGCTTATATTCTTCGGATTCTCCTGTTGCTCCCGGATTGATTGTACCTCCTTTGAGCTCATAAATATTCTCGGTTGGGAAACCCTGTATGGAGGCCGTTGTTTTGTAAAAACGTGAACCGATGACCGAATGTCCCAACAATACATTGATGTTGTGTTTGTTGAATTGCTTGTTATAAGTCAGCAAGTTTTCGTTTGTCCATGTTGCGTTACGGTACCAATAATCCTCTTCCTTATTAGTTTCTCCTGCCGCTTTTACGATGTTTCCATCCGCATCATAGCGGGCAGGAGATTTGGGGGTGTAAGACTTAGTCGCATTCAGGTCGAAAGCATAAGCAAGACTTGTCTGGAACTTCAATCCGTCCCACAGTTCAATACCGGCAAATGCCTTACCGTTGAAACGCCAATATTCGTTGCTGCGATGTCCCAAGGACATCAACTCTACGGGGTTTTTCACCATTTCAGCACTCATTGACGAACCGTCTACATAGCCATAATGTCCGTTGGAGTACATTACTGGCACGGTAGGACGAGTGAACCAGGAGACAAAACGCATGATACCGCCTTCACCCGAAGGTGCAACAGCAGGAGCTGTTACGTTGTTTTTGTTACCGGACAAGTTCAGCCCGAATGTGAAACGTTTGTAGCGAGTGTCAAGGTTTGAACGGAAAGAGAAACGTTCTACTCCTGTTTTCATCATGATACCCTCTTGGTTGGAGTATGCTACTGAGGTCATGAAGTGCGTGTTTTCACTACCTCCCGACACTGATAAATGGTGTTGGTGCATGCTGGCATTGCGCAATACAGCGTCCAGCCAATTGGTGTTTGCATAATGGTCGGGATCCGAACCGTCTTTCAGTCTTTGTAGAGCTTCCGGTGAGAAAGTATCAGGGTTTACTTCGTTTCTCATTAAAGCCCAGTTATAACTGTCTATATAGTCAGGAACGATACCTGGGGTCTGTAATGTATAGCTTCCCGAGTAGGATACTTTTACTCTGCTGGAAGCTTGTCCGCGCTTGGTGGTAATCAATATCACACCATTGGCAGCACGCACACCGTAGATGGCCGCGGATGCTGCATCTTTCAATACGGAGATATTGTCGATATCCGCAGAGGGGATTTCGGATATTTGTGAAAGGCTGCCCTCTACGCCGTCAATTAATACCATCGGATTGTTGTTGCCAAAAGTACCAATACCACGAATCCTTATTTCCGGATTGTCATTACCGGCTTGTGCGCCGTTCTGAGTCAGTACTAATCCTGGCAAACGGCCTTGCAGCAAAGTAGCTGTGTTAGCCACTGGAATATCCTGAATGTCTTTGGAGGATACTGAAGCTACAGAACCGGTAAGATTCACTTTCTTTTGGGTAGCATATCCCACCACAACCACTTCGTCAAGTTTTTTGGAGTCTTCCTCCAGAGTTACCTTAAAATCGTTTTTGTTTCCTACGGGGAGGATTACATCTTTATATCCCAAAAAACTAACAACCAACGTTTGTGAAGGTTGTACTTTCAACTGAAAAGCACCGTCTATATCGGTTATAGTTCCTTGTGTTGTACCTTGAATCACTACGCTGGCTCCTATGATAGGTTCGCCTGCTGCATCGTACACCTTACCTGTCACTGTGCGTTCCTGTGCATATGCTGTAAAAGATAACAGCATGAGGACGCCTGCTAAAAACATACGGAATAAATTTCGCTTTTGTCCATTCATAATTTTAAATTTAACTAAGTTAATAGGTTCTTTATTGTTTAATACTGATGTTTTCATAACTAAAAGATATCAGTGTGTGTTTATTTCCATTGATAATGGCGCACCCAGTCCACTTCCATCTCTACGGGCAAGTCGGCTGGATCTACCGTACCAACCCACGTGCCTCCTAGCTGCATGTCAATTAATAGATATTGAGGAATATTGAAAGGAAATTGTCCTTCTTGTTCGGTTTCAATCCGGGGATAAACAAAGTTGCGCTTTCCGTTGACATGGAACACCAGACTGTCCGGCCAAAAATCCACCCCATATACATTGAAGTCTTCGGGATTGATGGATATAGTACTTCCGTGTTTCGGGTTATTTTCTATTCCTAGTGTATAGGTATAGTGCGAGTGTACAGTTTGGTAGACAATAGAGTCATGGTTCAGACGTTCCATAATGTCCACTTCTCCTCCCATGGGCCATGAGTATTTGTTTGTTTCATAAGGTAATGTCCATATGGCAGGCCACGCTCCCTTTGCCCCGTGCAGTCTGGCACGCACTTCGATACGTCCTCCGTGGAAAGCACGTTTGTCTTTGGTCCATAATCCTCCGGTCAGGTATTTGGCAGTATCTGCCTTTGTGTTGTCATTGATAATGCCTTTTAAGATAAGAAGACCGTCACGCATTTCATAACAGCGGTCATCAAACGACTGGGTATTTTGCCAATCCGGTTTGCCGCGAGATATGCGGCTCCATACAGTAGTGTCGGGCTCTGTACCATCAAAGTTGTCTTCCCACACTAATTCCCATCTAGGAGTATGAGTACAAGCAAATATACTACATACTGATAACAATAAAAGTATAACCTTTTTCATACGCTTTAATTTTGGTTCACAGAATTTACTTTAAATAATTAACACGCAAACGTATTTTTTTTCTTTTTTAAATGACTCAGAAATCGTATAATTTGAGTCAAATCTTGTCTAATTGAGAAGATTTCAGTGTTTTTTGTGGGAAAATCTTCTCTTTTTTTATGAATACTTGATGAAAAAATGAGGTACAGATTTTTAATGATAAGAAAAAAAAGTATTTTTGCAGAAAATGAAATTACAATGTATCGTGCCTTAATCATACTATTATTTCTGTTGGCAGAGGTAAAATTATTTTCTTCTGAACACACTGTTAATTATTCATTTACTCAACTCTCCATTGAACAAGGTCTTTCTCAAACTACTGCTCAATCTATCTTGCTGGACCATAAAGGTACTCTGTGGGTAGGTACCAAAAGCGGATTGAATAGCTATACCCAGGAAGGGATAAAAACTTACTTGCATCACTCGGGTGATCCTCATTCTCTCCCGAGTAACTATATCAATCATCTGGCAGAGGATTCTTTAGGGAATTTCTGGATATCGACTTCAAAGGGACTAGCTCTGTATGATGATGAACAAGACCGGTTTAATACTGTTAACGCCTCCATTATTTATTCATCTGTGGAAGTCGAAGGTGGAATATGGTTTGGTAGTGAGAATACCATTCATTGCTATGATTATATAAGCAAGAGATTAAAAACGATTCATATAGAAAAAGAAGAAGGCAAAGATATTAATCCGGTCGATTACAGGATTCAGAAGATGCTTTATTTCGAAGATGGCAAGATTCTGATAGGCACTCGGAAGAAGGGAATCTATTTATATGACTGTCGCATCGGGCAATTTACCCTTTTGATTCCAAGCAGTCTGAATCTATTGACATCGTTATACGTAACAGCAGACCGGCACATTTACACCGCTTTTTATGGAGATGGATTTTACTGTTATGACCGGACAGGGAAAATGCTGAAACATTACACAAAGGAAAACTCCGGGTTAAAAAACAATTATGTGTTGGATATTGCAGAATATAATGGCAACATATGGCTGGCAACCGACGGAAGTGGAATCAATTTATTCACTCCTCGAACCTTGCAGTTTTCACAATTGCAACACATGGTGGGGGATTATTCTTCCTTGCCGGTCAATTCTATTACTTTACTGTACAAAGACATGAAAGAAAATTTATGGGCGGGAAGTGTGCGTGGAGGGATATTCAGTATTAAGGAAACGTATATAAAGACTTATAAAGACGCAATCTTGAACAATACTAACGGACTTAGCGAGAAATCTGTTATCAGCCTTTATGAAGAAAGGGACGGTAAAGTATGGATTGGAACGGATGGAGGAGGTATTAATTTATATGACCCGTTTACAGACAAATTTACCCATTTCCCCTCTACCTACGGTGATAAAGTTGTTTCTATTGCTGAAGTGTCTGAGACTGAACTGATGGTGTCTTTATATACTAAAGGTGTTTTTCTGTTCAATAAAAAAACACATAAGTATCGTCCCTTCATTATCGTTGATGAAGAAACTAATAATAAAGAATGTTTTTATGGGTATCTTCCTTTGGCCAATCAGGTCTCGGACGACAAGATATATATAATCAGTTATGGCGCTTATGTATATCACACTAATGACCGTACATTCTCAAGGATGCGAACAGATCGTGATTATGACTTTTCCAATGATGCACTTTGTCTATCATATTCCAATGATAGTTTTTCTCTGTTAAAGTGTGCTCATCAGGCTTTTTGGGTCGATCAGAAAAATGATAGTATCCGACTGTTGTTTGAGTTGGAAAAAGATGAATTTATTACTTCCATGTCCTACGACAACAATCGTATGATATGGACCAGTACTAACAAAGGACTTGGATTTTTTGACTTGGAGAGCAAAATGTATCATCGTATCCGTACTAGGCTTTTCAATGGCATTTCCTTTCTTATTGCTGACGGGAAGGGGCGTCTATGGATTTGTGCCCAGAATCATTTGTATTCTTATATCATTAAAGAGAATAGGTTTATCCTTTGGAACAGTTCAGACGGTTTTCCCCCTAACGAAATTTTGTTTGCATACCAAAAGCAATCTAACAGGGATTATATCTATTTAGGAGGTTCAGAAGGACTAGTTAAGATTAATACGGATATTCCATATACCGAAACTCAAATACCGGAAATATATCTGTCCGAAATCCTCTTTAATGGTAGTCCTTTTTTGAAGAAGGTAAAAGAAAACACCATAAAGATACCTTGGAATTATAATTCACTTTCTGTTCACTTCCGGATAAAGAACAGGGATGTGTTTCAGAAATACATGTTGCAATATACTATTGAAGGCAGAGGTACACAGGTGGTTGAAAGTTATGAGCCGGTTTTGAATTTATCTTCCTTGTCGGCAGGAGATTATTCAATACGAGTTTCGTGTAATACAAAAAGTGGGAACCGAACCCCATCCAAGGAACTGATACGTATTGTTGTCACTCCCCCTTGGTATAAAACTGTTTGGTTTATTTGTGTGGTCGCTGTTCTGTTTATCCTCATGACTGCAAGTATAGGTTATATTCATTACCGTCGGAAAGAACGTAATATGAAAGGTAGTGTGAACCATTTCTTGCAAGCTGTATTAAACGATATGCTTAGCGGTAAAGGAGAAAAACAGCAGGGCGAAGAAGATAACTTTGCAGAAATCTTTTTGTCCGATATTCAGTCAAAGGAAGTGGATGATGACCGGATGGTGGAAACAGAGCAGCAAACTCAACAGAAAAACAACAAGGAGGATGAGGAATTCATCAATAAGCTCAATACGCTTATCAATGAGAATATGGCGGGTGGAGAACTTTCTATTAAATTCCTGACGGACAAGATGGCTATGAGCAGAGCTTCTCTATATAATAAGGTGAAGTCGCTGACTGGTTTGGGAGTTAATGATTATATTAACCGGTTACGTATCGAGAGATCTGTTTTTCTGCTTACAAATACTAGCATGAATATTAATGAAATATCTTATGAAGTAGGTTTCTCTTATCCTCGATATTTTAGCACTTCCTTTAAACAAATCAAAGGAATGACACCTACCCGATTTAAGGAAGAGAATAAGAAGAGCTGATAACTGTTTGATGCCATGCTGGTTTGTCCGAATAAAAAAAGAGGTATGGTTACCGTTTTTTTGTTAAAACCCAGTTTCTGTCTCATTTTTTTTGAGCTTCCGTGAACAAAAATCCAAATGAGTATGTTTTTAATTATGCAAATCGCCTGATAAAGCTTCTTATGGGTATGCGAATATAGATAGGTGAGCAAGATATGCCTCCCCGGCATAACAGGAAGATTGCATAGTAGTTTTGTCGTGTTTTATTTTGTGTTTGTGTTGTGACGGTG
>ENA-UEPG01000746-UEPG01000746.1-human-gut-metagenome-genome-assembly--contig:-NODE-746-length-30201-cov-10.821670_pt1 | contig 30201 bp, 21 predicted proteins | sample MGYA00242893_ERZ507902 | MGnify/ENA primary metagenome ERZ507902 (study PRJEB26167, sample SAMN06115491) | human gut metagenome | host: Homo sapiens | place: China:Gansu | collected 2015-04-23...
CCAAAGGAAGACAGGATGGTTTTTTGTGTTTTAGTAATAGCGTGGTGCAGCTGATAATCCCCCTGACCGAGTTTTACCATCTCCAGTTTATTAAGTTCAACAATAGCGGCCGGCACCGTCATGTAGTTGCGTCTAATGTTTAGCTTGAGCATTTGGTGCTTGAGCAGCGAGTAAATCCGATTTCTTATAATCAGAGCCGTGAAGCCGATGAGCGTCTTTGCATCTAAGGCCGCGTTCGAACAAATCCGCAAACTCTTTGAACCAAGGTAGGACTTATCCGCTCTAAAGAGTTTCTCCGTGCTGTCCCGTCCCTTATAGAGAAGATAGGCGTCCTGAGCTGACATCTCCTCTGAAGTAATGATGCTGAAGTAACCGCACAAATCCAATTCTTGCTCGATTACCTCCGGGCGTTCTCGTGCAAAGAGAAGCTCTTTATTTTTGCCGTAATGGAAGTCGAAGTAGTGTTCGTACCTTCCGCCGAAGAGGACCTGTTTTCCTTCCATTTTCCGGATCTCCTGCTTCATCTTCTCCAGAAGATTCTCAAGCTTTTCCCTCTCGCCGGCCGCTTTCCCGGAACTGTAATAAAGATGGAAATACCTTTGATGTTCCTTCTCCATGCCGGGGATCGCTGCTTTCACACTTGTTCCGTAAACATGGTAAGCGCTGATAAAGCAATCCCGCTTAGATTCAAATCTGTGTCTATGTTCTTTGATGATTGAGCTTACAAGCTGTTTGCAGCCCTTGACCATCATGACGAAGGGACATTTCTTTTCATCAAGACAGCGGATATTTTCACGGCTGAAGTAACCCCTATCGAGAATAAAACCCATCCTCTTATAACCGTAGGCTGTCACTTTGTCGATGACATACTTAAGCTGAGCGACATCAGTTACAGAACCGGGATATTCTTCATAAAAAAGAGGAACACGATTGTTCTGATCGAAGACCAGGGAGAGGTTAAAGACGGGCAGTCCTTTGTCATCCTTCGGTTTGCCGTATTCAACGATGTTCAAATCACCGGCCTGACTGTTCTTATTGGTGGAGTCGTAGGAGATATATACCTTAGCTTGGTGGTCTTTATCCTCGTTCCAGTCATCGAGAAAGCCAAAGATCTGATCCTTAGTTACCGAGGAGAGAAAGCGCGAGACCTTAGAGTCGCTGACCAAACGCATTCCTTCGGTAAACAGAGGATGGTTGAATGCGTACCCGGGATAGTATTGGCCGACATTATCTTCCGTGACAATCATGTAAGCGGCTAAGTCCAGAAAGAGGCCGGCATCCTTGCCGAACCAGTCGGAAGCGATTTTATCGAGCTTGTAATGCTTAATGATTTTATCGATGACAATGAAGCTGCCGATTTCCAGAGCGCAGCTCCTAAGAGAGTTTTCTTCGGTCGGTTCGACTTTATCAACAGTCTGGGGAAAGTGTTCGAAGTACTTTTCGTTGGGATACATTTTCTCCGGATCGTTAGGGTCAGCCTTGCCGATGACTACTCGGTGAGGAACATTGTATTTTTTAGCGGCGTTATAAGTACGCCCGATTTCATAAAGGATATAGACCGTCTTGCCGGCCTGAGTCTTTCGAGTTTGAGTTGTAATCTTTCCCTTCTCGTCAGGGGTGGAAACGAGAAAATCCTTAAACATAACGACCTCATAATTGAGTCTAGCGCTAGACTCAATTATAGCAAAAGAAAATTAAAAATGCAAGAATTTTTATATAGAAAATTAAGAAGTTAGAAACTAAATTGGGACTTGAGGCCAAATCTCATGAGAAGTTCAGAATCTGAGTCGACTGCTTCCAATTCTTATTGCGATCGATGAATATTCGACCTATGTCTTGCTCAGCACAGTAATCTACAATTCCTCGGCTTATCTTGTGGATAGCATCGTCTATTCGTCTCTGACGCTTGAAACTCACAGACCACAGATGCTTCTTGTATCCTTTGGAGCGAAGTTCCGCGGATCGTTTGTTATAACTTTGATTCATCGACTTCAAAAATCCGCCCTTGACCAAAATCGGCTTTTCTCCGGGTTTGGTCGTTACGATAGCTGCGAAGTTGTTGACGCCTAAATCTATGAAAGCGCCCTCGTCACGGTCTAATAATACGGGTTCTTTCTCTTCCTTCTTCTGGTAGGTAAGTTCAATGATGAAACTATTGCCCTGGGGGATTATCCTTAAGTCTCCGGACAGCTCACCTGTCGCTTTTGCATTGAACCTTTGACTGCTTAAGCATTTTACGATCAACGGCTGAAAATCGACCGATTCTCCTCCCGTGATACTCAGACGATGATCGTCAATCTTATAGCCGTTTCTTCCGACACAAAAAGCACGATACTTCTTTTTGTATCCCGGAAGATTCGGCTTTCCTAAAAACTTCTCAGGGTGCTTCTTATATTCGCCAGAGGCTTTTGCAAACGATTTGAACTGTTTGGCAATGATTTGCCCTTGTCTCTGAGCTGATGCCGCTGACAGCATTGCCCTGTAATCTGTCAAATATTGCTCCCGAAGCGCCCGATCCAGCTCAGCGCGGCTCATAGGTGCCAAATTTTCAAAAACGCGGTGGCGTAGAAGGTATACAGCACAATTTTCCAGCTTTCGAGATAATGAACACAAACGTCCACAAGCCTTCCAATTTGGGTGGCTGCGGCCGATCACTATTCGTTCTACTCTCTGGGGCATGATGAAATACTCTTTTTCCGACCACTGCGTCTTCAACCTAAAGACTCACATAATCTTTGTTGTCGCCTATAGGAGAAAAGCAATATCAGAGGGTAGGTTGACATGAATGGGAGAAATTTTCGAGGAGGTATGTGGTAAACACGGAGCAACTCTCCGCGAATTTTCCGGAGAACCGGACCATGTCCATCTTCTAATTGAGTTTTCTCCGTCTACTCGCTTCTCGGACTTGGTTCGGGCTCTGAAATCGGTATCATCGAAAAAATTAGAGAAGAGTTTGATTCGCAAATCCGGACATATCTCTGGGGTAAGAGATTTTGGACAAGGAGTTACTGCGTTATTTCCGTGGGAGACGGAGCAACGACAGAGATAATTGAGCGCTACATCAAAAGGCAAAAACGACCTTCATCATAATTTGCCCCTATCCATCCGCAGGCTTACGACTGCGGAATTTCGGGGCGTTTTGTTAAACTCGACTAAAGATAACTGATTGGAATAGCTGACACTTCACGATTAAGAGGTAAATCGTCCTGAACGAAGCAGACCAGAGCGCCTGTTCCTCTTATTTCTTTCGGAATTACCTCAAAATTTTTGACCATCGAAGGATGGGGTGCCGCCGTTTTCTTTATTTCAATTGGGTAGAGTTTTCCGTTCTCTTCGATCAAAAGATCTATCTCTTTTCCGTCTGAGTCTCTGAGGTAATAGAGCTGAGGTTCGATACCACGGTTTCTATAACTTTTGAGGATTTCAATGATGACAAAGTTTTCGAGCATCGGACCACTCATTGCTCCGGTCTCCAAGGCCTCTTTTGTCATCCATCTACTCAGGAATGCACAAACACCAGTATCAGTGAAGTAAACCTTGGGACTCTTGACCAGTCGTTTCAACCTATTATTGAAATAAGGAGGCAACAAGTAGACCAGACCTGAGGCTTCTAACACGGATAGCCAAGATTTGGCTGTTGGCTGTGAAATGCCCAGTTCCTTAGAAAGTGAATTGTAATTTAGTTGCTGACCTGTTCTAGCTGCTACTGCCCGAACGAATTTAACGAAATCTAATTCATCGTAAATGCCAGAAAGAGTTCGGACGTCACGCTGAAGATAAGTTTGGAAATAGGAATCGTAAAAAATCTGCCAGTCAGGATTTGAAGCCCACAATGCAGGGTACGAGCCTTTCCAAATATGCAAGAACACATCGTTGAATAAGACTTTTTCTCTTTGGCGACATTTTTGAAGGTATTCATTTGTTGGGATAAAAGGCTCCTGCCCTAACCAACCGTTGAGTTCGCGCTGAGAAAGTCCTAATAATTTCAAGATTCCTACTCTCCCAGCTAGGCTTTCTGAAATTCCATTCATTAGATGTAGCTGCTGAGAGCCGGTTAACCAATAATTGCCGTTTTCGTCTTTCCCGTCTACCCGTGTCTTTAATTCGGAAAATAATCCCGGAGCGTATTGCACCTCATCTATGAGCAATGGAGGCAAAAATCGTTCAAGAAATAAGTGTGGATCAGAAACTGCTAGCTCCCGAAGGCTCAAGGAGTCTAGAGAGACGACAGATCGAGTGGGGTCAATTTTTTCTAACAAAGTACTTTTACCCACTTGGCGAGGGCCCGTGAGCAGAAGTACCTTAAACTGACTAGATATTTTTTTTACTGTTTGTGAAGCGTCTCTCTCAAAAAACATCACTTTCCCCTATTTTCTCTCTCTTATTATAAACAAAATCGTAATTTTCAAATTTGTATTTTGAAAATTACGAAATTCTATTAGGAAATACATGAGATTTTTCTAAAGTTTCTTTGAGTTTAGAAATTAGAGTCTATAAATTGGCTTTCTTTTGAGATAGCTAGTGTTTAAGCAATACAGAGTTGCTATTTAAAAATCGTATTCGCGTTTCCGTTTTTACTTCTTTTTTGTCCATAAAATAAAACTATTCGATCTTCATTGAAGCTTTGAAAATGAACAGCACATTGAACCACACCGTTAAAGCTTCGCTTCACAACGAATGCTTTGTGCTGTCCAATCGAATGTGCCGAATGTGAGTCTGACTTTCCGCTAAGGAATGTCTTACTGACTTCTCTATTTGTCTTTCCCAAAATCTATCTTTAACTCGGGACAAGAGTAAGCAGAGTGAAGGTACATCCAAAAACCGCCCGCTTTTCAAGTCCCGACAAAATTAAACAACTAACTTTGTAATAGGTGAAAAGCATGCAACGTTTCCAATTTTTAAAACTGACTGCCGCAGCAGTGATTGCCGTTCCTCTCCTTCTTTCCGGATGTGGCGATAAAAAGACCGCCGAACTTAAAGTCGGTGCGACCGCAGGCCCTCACGCAGCGAATGTTCAAAAGGCCGCAGAAGTAGCTAAGAAACAAGGCTTAAACGTTAAGGTCATTGAATTTACGGACTACATTTCCCCGAACAAGAGCTTGGAAGAGGGTTCTTTAGATATCGCAATTTATCAGCACGAGCCGTTCCTCAACAATTTCAACAAGCAGCAGGGGACACACCTCAAAAATATCGGTGTAGCTGTTGTTCAGCCGATGGGTTTTTATTCAAAAAATATTCACAGTCTGAAGGACATTCCTGACGGCGCAACGTTTGCGATCCCGAATGACCCGAGCAACGAAGGCCGCGGACTTCAGTTAATTGAAAAAGCCGGTTTAATTAAATTGCAGCCCGGAAAAGACGGCTCTGCAATTACGGTTGCCGACATCATCGACAATCCGAAGCATCTGAAATTTAAAGAACTCGAAGCCGCTCAGCTGCCTAGGAGTTTGTCCGACGTCGACATTGCTACGATTCCGATGAATTACGTTATCAGCGCAGGTCTTTCTCCGGAAAAAGACGGCTTCTACTACGAATCTAAAGAAGCACCTTATGCGCTGATCATTATTGCTGCAAGAGAAAACAATGCTAATAATGCAGACGTCCAGAAGTTTGTGAAGGCATTCCAATCTCCGGAAGTAGCTAAATTCATTAAGGAAGAATTTAAAGGTGCAGTAGTTCCGGCTTGGGAATGATACATAATAGGTAATTTCTTGATTGACGTCCTCCTCGTCATGAATGGCGAGGATTCCATACCACCTCTGTAGCGACCGTAGCCTAGTGCTGCAGTGGGTCTCTTCGGGTTCCTGCTGACAGCGGCCTTACTGCACCACTCATTGCACAGGCTAACTGGGCCCGTCCGGCCCTTAATACATTTATCGCTCCGACCTCATCTGCGTTGGAGCGGTAACCGCAGCCAATGCATGCAAAGGTCGCCTGCGATTTTCTATTCTCTGCCGAGACGAGTCCGCATCGCGGACAAGTTCGGCTCGTGTTTGTGGGATCTACTTTTATCAGCTTTCCTCCTCTCTGCTCTAATTTGTAGGAGAGCATCTGGAAAAAGCCGTACCATCCCTGATCCAAAATTGATCGATTCAGTCCGCTCTTCTGCTTGACGTTCTTGCCCGGGGATTCTTTTGTTCCGCTGGCAGAAGCGGACATGTTCGAGACTTTCAGATCCTCAACGTATACGATGCTGTGGTTTTTAGCTATCTTTGTCGAGGTCTTGTGAAGAAAATCTCTTCGGCTGTCGGCTATATAGCGGTGCAATCGAGCAATTTTGTGTTTTGTCTTTCTGCTGTTTCTGCTTCCCTTCTTCTGCCGCGCAAGTTTCCTTTGAAGCTTGGCAAGTTTTTCCTGCTCCTGCTTGAAAGGGTTGAGAGGTTCGACGAAGTCACCGTTTGACATAGTCACAAAACGTTTGACTCCCATGTCTATTCCTATTTCAGAAGGATTGGGAGCAGATGAGACGACTTCATACTCAGTCTGTATGCTGACATCCCATTTCTCCCCGCGCCGGCTGACAGTGACATTCTTAATGGTTCCGATGATATCCCTGCTTTTTCGATATCCCATCCAGCCGATTTTCGGCAGTCGGATCTGTTGTTTAACTTCATCAAGTTCAACGCCTTGGGGAAATCGAATGGAGTCATGCTGAAACTTTTTCTTGTATTTTGGAAAATTCGATCGTTTCTCGAAAAAATTGATATAAGCCAGTTCCAAATCCTTTAATGACTGCTGAAGCACCTGGCTGTGGTATTTCTTTAAAAAAGGATTCTTTTTTTCCATCCGGGCAATCTATTGGCAGCCGCTGTGTATTTGAAAGAGTGCTTACTGTCTTTCTTATAGAGAGACTTTTCAAGTGACAAGGTGCGGTTGTAGACGTAACGGGCGCAGCCACAGAATTGCATCATCAGTTGAATCTGCATTCCCTTTGGTCTTAATTCGAATTTGAAACCGCGCCTAATTAACAATTGTATTCCCCCATTGCGATAACTCATTTTAACGGAGCCAGATGAGTTGCATCATCGGGGAAAACGATACGGCAGAATCTGAGAAAAATTTTGGTAGAAGTATCTTTGATTCTGTTGATCGTATGCGGCAATCCGTCGTGACGAGTTCTCTATTACCATAGACAAAGCAGATATCAAAATATGCAGAACCACGACTCTGTGGGGCCCGTAAAACACCGTCATGAATGACGGTGTTTTACGGGCCCTGCTGATAAAAACGAATTCCGCCGAATCAGCAGTGGTACGGCGGAATTTTTTCTAACACGCTTTTCTAACAAATTTCCATCTAATCTAACAAATCGAATGTTAGATAAATGTTAGAAAAATGCACTTGAGGAGTCGTTTTCATTTGTCAGACTGCTCATTAACGAAAGTCGATTCTCGGGAAAACGATAAGGTGCTTTGTATCTAAATGTATGTCAAGAGAGCACCTGAAGTTCTAAGATTAAGGGATCAGGTAGAGGTGCAGACTTTATAAGTAGTTGCTTCCTTTAAAGGAGAATCGGGAGGCAGCAAAAGGAAAGCTTGCCGAAGGCCGATCGATCTCTCCTAAATTGATCGGACCTGGGCCGTCGAAGAACATTCGGCGGACTGTCACTGAATAGTGGAGCGCTACCCGAGGTCTCGAACCTTATTCCTTTTGATATTATCCTTAAGGTCCGGATGCTCGAGGAGCTCCGGAATGAAACATAACAATATCAAGAGGACGAAATGTCTCAAACCAACTCAAGTTCCCGCTTAGCGCCGTGGCAGGCTATGACCATGCTTGCCGTAGGTATTGCCATAATCTTTTTCGGGCTGATGGCTTTAAAGGTTAATGCCCGTATCGTTCTTGCTGTTGACGGGGCCATCATGTGCTTAATGGCCTGCGCTTTCGGTATTTCTTATGACAGCGTTCAGAAAGGCATCAAAGACACCATCGCTTCGATGCTTGTTGCAATGCTGATTCTTTTGTCCGTCGGTATTCTCATCGGCTCTTGGATGGCCTCCGGGACAATTCCGGTCATGGTCTACTACGGTATGCAGGTGATCACTCCGGCCTTGTTCCTCCCGGTTGCCTGTATTCTCTGCACGTTAATGAGTACTTTAGCAGGAACCTCTTGGGGCACGCTGGCTACAGTCGGCGTTGCATGCATGGGCGTGGGCGAAGGACTTGGTATTCCCGTTGAGGCAGCCGCCGGTGCAGTCTGCGTGGGTGCTTTCTTCGGCGATAAGATTTCTCCCTTAAGCGACTCTCCCGTGATCACTGCCACCGTGACGGATACACCGTTAATGGAAGGCATTAAACATGCTCTGATTTCCACAGGTCCGGCTTATCTGATCAGTTTAGTTTTCTTCTTTGTTTACGGTCTGGAATTCAGCGGCGGCTCTGCAGCTGAAAGCGCAACTTACGTTGAAATTTTAAGAACGATTGAGAAGAGCTTTAATCTCAATCCAATCAGTCTGCTTCCGGTGTTTGTCGTAATCGGCCTGATCGCTTGGAAGAAACCGACCATTCCGACATTCGTCGCCGGTATTGCTGTTGCTGCATTCTTAGGTATGTTCCTTCAGGATGTCAGCCTCAAGAATATGATGAATTACATGTACAGCGGCTTTAGCATCCACACGGATTCTGCTTTTGTCGACAAGATGCTGAACCGCGGCGGCTTCACCAGCATGTTAAGCACCATCGGCTTATTGATGACAGCTGCTATTTTCGGTGCTCCTTTGAGAACCGCGGGCGTTGCAGATGTTTTACTGGACTACGTCAGAAAATTCGCTCGCAACGGCCGCATCATGGCCTTCTGCGTCATGTGCCTGCATACGCTCTTCTTCATGATCACCGGCGCTTACTACGTCAGCTATCCGGTTGTCGGTTCCATGACAAAGGACATGTTCCCCAAATACGGTCTGCAGCCTAAGAACCTGATGCGTATGATGCTCGATACCGGCACCGGTCTTGCACCGTTGGTTCCGTGGTCTACTACGGGCTCTTACACAGCTTCCACGTTAGGTGTTGCCAACATTGCTTTCTTTGCATTTGCTCCGATGCTTTGGCTCTCCATCATCCTGTCCGCGGTTTATGCACTGACCGGCATCGGTATGGCCAAGCTTGAAGAACAAACAGTCGAGCAGGAAGAAGGTTCTCGATTCAACGGCCAGCTGGCAAAGGAGTAAATCATGGAAAAACTTTTTCAGCGCTGGTATGACTTGATTTCCATTGATTCCGTATCCGGTCACGAAGTCGGAGCAGCAGACTATGTTGCCGAAGTTCTGCGCTCCATGGGGCTGGAGCCTCACTACAGCTATTTTCCGGAAGATACCGACAGACAGCGTCCTTCTGTTTGGGCAGTACTCGACAGCGGCAAGCCCGGCAAAACCATGCTTCTTATCGGCCACATTGACACTGTTGACGTGAACTTAAAGAACTGGAAAACCAATCCATTCATGCCTGTGGAAATCGACGGCAAGGTTTACGGCCGCGGATCCATGGATATGAAAGGTGGAGATGCCGCGATTCTTACGACGGTTGAGTATTTTGCTCAGCACAAAGATGAGTTTTCCGGAAAGATCTTGGTTTGCTTTGTCGCCGATGAAGAAGGATTAAGCAAAGGAACCTATCAGCTCGTTGACGAAGACGTGGTTCATGCGGATTACGCCATCATGGCGGAGTGCCGCTACAACAATGTGGCTGTGGGCTTCCGAGGTCGTTTCAGCTTCGAAATCACGGTTAAAGGCAAGGCAGGGCACGCCAGTCGTTACCCGGAAGTCGGAGAAAACGCTCTGATTTCTGCCGGTCGCTTGGCCGCTGAGATTGAAGCACTCCCGACACTCCCGCATCCCAAACTTCATCACGGCACGTGGTGCGTCCGTTACTTAGCAGGCGGCAATTCCGGTGCTCTGGTTGTTCCAGACAGCTGCTACATGTTTGTGGACCGCTATGTTGTTCCGGGAGAAGATGAAGCGATGTGCATCCGTCAGATGCAGGAGGCTGCAGAAAAACTCGGCTTGGCAGACAAAGTTGATATCCATTTGAAACCGCGCAACAGCCCCTACATGAAGTCTTTTGCTGTTCCTGAAGATCATGAACTTGTTGTCAAACTTCAGGAAAGTTTCAAGGAAGTCACCGGCGAAGATCTTCCGATTGATTATGACCCGTCGGTTTGCGACTCTAATATTCTGGCAGTTTCCTGCGGAATTCCTGTTGTCACGTTCGGACCTTCCGGCGGAAATATGCACGGGGACAATGAGTACGGATATCCGTATCAGGTCAAGAACTGTTATGAGATCTACAAGAAGACCGTTAAAAAACTTCTTCCTGCATAAAAACCAACCGACAGACGCCGCTTAAGAGAGCGGCCTCAAACCACACCCGCGTCGAGAGCTTCAATTATTGGGGCTCTCGACGTTTTCTTAGTAGGCGGATTAAAAGGAGGCCGGCATTCTTTGAGATATGTGAGGGCTTGGGAATGCGGGCCGTAGGACTTTTGCTGTATGGAAATTTGCGTTTTGGGCGCAATAAAGAATTTCGGCGGTCATTGCAGATCGCCGAGAATTTAAATAATGCGCATTAGCGTCTTATTCTTTAGCCGTTTTCTCGTTTCTGCCGCCATACTTTCCTAAGACAGCATGAAGCTTCTTAAGGTCAATCGGCTTGGAGATGTGGTCGTTCATTCCGGCATTGAGCGACTTGGAAACGTCTTCGGAGAAGGCGTTTGCCGTCATTGCAACAATCGGAATGGTGTGTGAGTCTTCTCTTAAGAGAGCGCGAATCATTTGAGCGGCTTCCAAACCGTTCATCACCGGCATTTGGATATCCATAAAGATCATGGAGTAGTAGCCGGGTTCATGGGTTTCGAATGCCTTGACAGCTTGTGCGCCGTCACCGACAACTTCTGCAGTGTAGCCAGCCATGTCTAAGAAGTCCTGAGCAACTTCAGCATTAAATTCATTGTCTTCAGCCAAGAGGACTTTTTTCTTCTTGGTGTTTTCTTGAACGACAATGTCCTTGTCTCTGCTCTCGTTTTCTTTAATGCTCGGGTCGGACAGCCAGTTATAGAAGGAAGAACTGAAGAAGGGCTTGGCGATAAATCCATTAATACCGATTTCTTTGGCTCGGCCTTCGATCGGAGACCAGTCGTAAGCGCTGATAATGATGATGAGGGTTTCAGGTCCCACGATCTTACGAATTTCTCGGGCGGTTGCTTCGCCGTCCATTTCCGGCATCTTCCAATCCAGGAAGCAGATGTCGAACGGATCATTGTCCTGCATGGCCTGCTTAATTTTTTCTATGCCTTCCTTGCCGCTTAATGCGTATTCGGTCTTTTGTCCTAATTGATCCAGAAGGACGCAGGCGTGTTCGCACGTATCTTTATCATCATCAATCACAAGGGCACGAAGTTCAAGCAGGCTTTCCGAATGTTTAGCAGAGTCCTTGGAAATGCCGAAGGGAAGGTCGATCGTAAACGTGCTGCCTTTTCCTTCTTCACTTTGGACATTGATGCTTCCGCCCATCAAATTGACCAGGTTATGGGTAATGGCAAGACCAAGACCGGTACCCCCGAAATGTTGAGCAATCTCTGCGGTTTCTTGTTCGAATGGCAGGAATGCGCGGCTCAAGAAGTCTTTCTTCATGCCGATACCGTTATCACTGATAACGCAGCGCAAATGAATATGCTCGGGACTTGTCTGCTTTTCCGAGAGCTTCATTGTGACCTTGCCTCCGCGAGGCGTGAATTTAACGGCATTGGCTATGACGTTAATAAACACCTGATTAACGCGCAGCTGGTCGCCGACCAGGCATTCCTGATTGACGTCGTTGGTAATGATTTCGAAGCTGACGCCTTTTTCTTTTGCCTGAGGCTCAATCAGATTGTAGATGCTGTGGACGGTTTCCTGAAGATCGAATTTTTCATAAGAAAGTGCAAGCTTATTGCTCTCAATCTTGGACATGTCCAGGATGTCATTGATGAGGCCCAGCAGGTGGCGGGAGGCGAGAAGCGTTTTCTTCAGGCAGTCTTCAACTTTTTGTTTGTCGCTAATTCGAGATAAAGCAATTGTTGTCATACCGATGATGGCATTCATCGGCGTTCGGATTTCATGCGACATATGAGAGAGGAAGTCGCTTTTTGCTTGACTTGCATTCTTAGCCGTTGTCAAAGCATCGGCCAAGTTTCTTTGGTATGCAATTTGTTCTGTTTCATCAAATAATGAAACTACCGTCCAATCAATCAGCCCTTGGCGAACCGGATAGACGCTTAACTGGAAGGTCTGGCTGCTGCCCTTAAGCTCAATATTTCGCGTCGCAGTCTTTAAAATGGTTCGATCGTTCAGGATATTTCTGAGCCAATTTCTATCCTCATCGTAGAAACGGTTCAAAAGTTCTTCTTTGTTATTTGTAATTGCGTCTGGATCGAAGCCCAAAATTCGAAGGCTGTTGTCGCTTACGTATTCGGGTTCTTTTTTCTCGTTGAAGATAATAAAAACATCATCAACGTTGGCATAAAGCAATTTAAGTAATTTATCTCGCTTGAGCCCTTTGACATATGCACGGTTTAGGTCTTTCGAGCCGGTATAAATAAACCAAAGGAGCAGGATGCCCATGATGATCGTCCCGATCACAAACCCATAAATGTTCCGATCGGATTTATCGTTGATGTCGCTGCCTCGCTGATCAGCGTTAGATGCGATCCGATCAAGAATATCGTCAAAATGAATAAATGCAGGTTCTACGATTTGGTTATAGCGTTTAATGACGTTTTCGACGGTGGGATCTTCGCGAGTGAGTTCCACGAGCTCGCGTCGGCGCTGACCGATATTTTTCAATGCATCTTTTAATTCCTGCAGTTCTTCCGGGCTGCCGCGATAGCGATCTTCGATAATCGTAATGCTTTGCTGCTGGAGAGCTTCCTGCGTCTTTAATGCGCTTTCCAGTTGGGCTGAGTTGAGATCCTTCGATGAAAAAAGCACAGGTGTCAGACTTCGGAAGTCCTAAAGCCTGCTTTTCATAATACGGGCTTGAGAAGAGACGAGGTAGGGAAAATCGTAAATATCCTGTGTGTATTGATTGACCTGAAGCAGAAAAACGATACTTGTAATCGTATACACCGCCACGAGGAAGCACATGACTACTCCTCGATTTTCTTTTTTCTCAAAGCCTTTGCCGAACATTGAAGGACCTTTCTCTTGGGAGATTTTTCGTAATGACGAAATCTTCTAATGTCTTCGCCATATCTTTGATGTATTCAATGATTTTAAACTTATCCAAAATCGATTCTATGATCAGGTCCGACGCATCAGAAATTAAGCAAAGGACCACGATATGGGCCTCCTTTTAACGGGAGACCTTAGCTCAGGGTTCTGCTAGATGCGTATGCAATCGTTCATTGCAACCAACATATCCTCAATTTTATTCAGCCTCGCTCTAATCACCGGTTTGGAAGGCGCCTCTTTGCCCGTTGCTTCCTCCAAACGTGTTTGGATTTTCGTCGTGAAGTTAAGGGCGATCTTGTTAAGCAGTGTTCTTCCGGCCAGATACTGAGCGTTTGTGCACTGCAGCCGGTCCTGATTAAAAGCCATGTCTAACGCCCAATGGCCTTTGTTTTCAATTACCCAGTGCTGACGAATGGCACGATGCAGAACCTGCTCCACATTCGGGGCATCGTACCTTAATGATGAGATGTAATAGCGGACCTGAGGCCCAAGAATTTCTCCGGTGTTTTTCTTCAACGTGTCAGTGACGGCTTCCACGATCGATCCTTCATCGAGGCCAACCCATTTATTAAGAATTTCTTCCGGTAAAAGAGCTCCCGGAAGAACTCGAGTTTTTCTTTTCGTAATTTTGCCGCCTTGGTCTGTTACCGAAGGCCGCGCAATTTTGTACTCATGTGTTCCCAGTTCGAAGAATCCGCGCACCCGTTCATATGTAAGATCCTGATTAGCCTTCAGAGCCAAACAGTAGTCGGCCTTTTCGGCAATGATCTTTGCGGCGAACTCGGTTTGTGTATTTAAAGCATCTGCCGTGACGATTGCCCCTCGAATGTCTAAAGTGTCGATGAGCTTTGAGGTATGGGTAATTTCGTTGTTCTTTTCTCCGATGACTTGCTGAGCCAGAATCAACTCGTTGTCTGCATCCATGATGTTTAAAACATACGGGGAGTGCTGAGAAGAATCCCGGGAAGCCCTGATAGCCTGTCCGTCGACAGCAATTACCGGGTGAGACAGTCTGCTGCGCAGCATCTCAACGAACCGTTCGATCAGAGCGGCATTTTTGTCTTTGCCGATAATCATCGTGATGCGCCTGACGGTATCGTGAGATATTTCCTCATCAGGAAAGTTGGGGAAGGTCTTGCTCAGCAAGGGGCGGCATTGATGCCAGAACTCTGCAATTTCCGTGCAGGAAGTTTTGCCTTGCATCGCAGCAAGAAGAATGACGCAAAAGACAATATCCAATGGGTAAATGATCCGTCCGGGATCTCTGGGATCAATCACTTCTTGGGCAGGTGCGGCAATCTTAGCCGCTTGAAGTGAACCTTTTCTTCTGCGCGGTTCCAGAGGAACCAATTTCTCCAAATCAGTTTCACCGGGCGGAAGTTTTCCCAAAGTCTCCGTTGAAATTCTTCTGCTGTTTTTAATCTTTGGATCGTAAACGCTGACGACTCTTTGAACATAAGTCCAACCGTCTTTTCGTTTCGCACGAATGATAGAAGTGTGCTCTTTTGGGGTATCAGATCTTGGTCTTGACATAGCAATCACCTTATATTGATCTTTAATATTATACTATTCACCACTATAAAAGCAACTACTTTTCCTAATAAATTCATGCAATTATCAGAAATTTTCGCAGAGATTATTCAGATTTTTTATTAATATCGTGCATCGAATCTGCCTGAATCAGCAAACGTAAGTTCCCGTATTGTCGTTTTTGTTACAATAAACGGGTGAGTCTGCAAGTGTCCCGCCAAAACATTTGCTCGGTTCAACATAATGACTTCAAATCCCAATTTGGCGGAAGACGATACAACCCCGGCGAAGCGTTCGTGCCTTTTAGAAAATTCGTGGAAATTCGGACCTACAAGATTTGCTGTTTCTGAAAAAATCCAAATCATCCGGCTTTCTGAAACCGATCCGATTTCCAATAAAAAAGACGCTATCAATAAACTGGTCGATGCACTGGGAAATGGCGTAGTCAATCAGGACACAGGTTTCTTATTGCAAAGCTCTAGAAGTGACGCTAAGAAAACATTATTCAGAAAAGACATCGACTCTCCGATTGTAAGGTGTATTTATTCTCAGGCACGAGATTTAGCACAAAAGTCTGTCCTAATTGAATCCCACGGTGACATTCTTCATGACAATACTCAAGTGCAGGTTATCCATATTTTTGCTGCCGGAGCCTTGGTTGAGAACAGATTGTTCCGAGTTGAGCTGACCGTCAGAGATTATGTTGAAACCGATCATGAAAGAAAAATGGTTCACTCAATAGACGGTGTTTATCAGAGTTTTGTCAGAAGAAAGTATGTAGCCTCCAAATTGACGGATCTTCTTACCGGTTTGCAAAGAAAGAATGGAATTGCCGTATCGGATTCTGCAAAAAAAGAAATTTACATTCAAATTGAGAAAGTATCTGAACCATTCTGGAAATCCTCGAATCAGCTTTCCATTGATTTTCAAAGTTTGAAAAAAATACTTCTTAGCAAAGATTTCGATAAGAACGTTCTTTTGAAAAACTTTATTAAAACCCAGCAAAATCGAATTTTGGAAGGAACCAATGAGCTCTCCCGTTGAAAAAGATCTGACGGTTCGTGTTCAACTCCAAAAAGGACTGCAAAAGTATCTTGACCGCAGCGATATAACGGAAATTGCCGTGAATCGCCCCGGCTTCGTGTGGGTTGAAGAGTCCTCCGGGTGGCGATGCTATGAAGACAAAAATTTCACCTACGATTACCTTGCCAAGCTCGGAAACGTCTGCGCTGTTTACGGAGGAGAGAATAAAACGCTCGACTCCGCTCATCCGGTGCTCTCCGTGGAACTCCCGGACGGTGAACGTGCCCAGTTCGTGATGCCGCCGGCGTGTAAGAACGGAACCATCAGCCTAACCGTCAGAAAAATCTCGAAGGACGTTTTCGGACTGGATTCTTACATTCAGAACGGATATTTTTCGCATATCCGCCCAAAGGACTCCCTTGACCCGATACATGAGGAATTATCTGCCCTTTACAAAGGGACCTTTGACACCAATAAAACTCCGGACACTCTTAACCTTCTCCGGGCGGAATTTTTAAAGCGCTGCGTGGAAACCGGCAAAACAATTGTTATTGCCGGAGAAACCGGTTCAGGTAAGACCACGTTTATGAAAGCTCTGATGCAGCATATTCCGACGGATCAGAGAATTATTACGATTGAAGACGTACCTGAGCTCCTTTACGGACTCCCAAAGCACGAAAATCAAGTCAACCTCTTCTACCCTTCGGAAGCTAAGGATAAATCAACGGTAACGGCTGCAAGCCTGATGCGTTCGTGTCTCAGAATGAAGCCTGACCGCATTCTGCTTGCCGAACTGCGCGGCGGCGAAACTTTCGACTTTCTGAATGTGTGCCTCTCCGGGCATTCCGGCTCAATTACCAGTTGCCATGCCGGAAGCTGCGGACAGGTTTTTGACTATTTGGCGCTCAAAGTTCTTCAGTCTTCAACGGGACGCGAGCTGCCTTATGCGGTCATTCAGCAGCTTTTGCATCAGGTCATTGACGTGATAGTTCACGTCCACCGAAACAGAAATTTCGGACGTCATATCACTGAGCTTTTCTTCAACCCTCATACTGAGGAGACAACGAATGAAAGCCTCTAAGACGCTTCTGAAAATCCTCTTTGTTGTTTTCGCAGCCCTGCTTTGCGCGCTGGTCATTCTTTTTATCAGCAGTTTCGTATTCATGCGGATTTTCAATCTTCCGCTGGAAGCGTGCCGGCCGTGGACGATCATCCAATACTTTATGATGTACCGCCACGCTCCCGACAAAGCGGTGCGCCTTGCTGTTCACGGGTGTCTTTTTCTGCCGTGGATTGCGCTGGTCGGAGGAGGCATTTGGATTGCAATTAACAGGGATAAGCGGGCGCTGCACGGAGCGGCAAGATTTGCCAATCTCGGCGAAGTTAGACAATCCGGACTGATTGATCCTCCGGGCGGTCTTGATAAAACCATTCTGGTCGGAAAGTACAAAAACAACTATCTGACCTATGCCGGATACCAGTTTGTTCTGCTGGCTGCGCCAACCCGTAGCGGCAAGGGCGTCGGTATTGTTGTTCCGAATTGCCTCAACTATTCCGATTCTCTGGTCGTTCTCGATATTAAGGGTGAAAATTATGACATCACCTCCGGCTTCAGGAAAGCGTGCGGACAGGAAGTCTATTTGTTTTCTCCTTACGCGGACGACGAAAAAACACATCGCTACAACCCGCTGGATTACATCAGCAGCAGTCCTGCCGAACGGCTGGGCGACATTGACGCCATCGGTCAGGCGCTTTATTCGGGAGAAAACAACAACGACAAATTTTGGAGTGAAAATGCTAAAGACTTCTTTCGCGGCGTAACTCTGTTCGTTCTGGAAACACCGGGACTACCTCATACGCTGGGAGAAATTCTCAGACAGGCTTCCGGCAAAGGAAAACCGGTAAAAGAACATCTCTTAGGAAAATTAAAAGAAGCTCAGGATGCCGGGCACCCCTACTCAAACAACTGCGTTGATGCGCTCAACCGAGTCTTGAGCAACTCGGACAATACGCTTGCCGGTATTATCGCCACGTTCAATACAGCGCTTTTATCGTTCCAGAATCCGAAAGTAGATTTGGCAACGAGCGCTTCGGACTTCGATTTAAGAGAAGTCCGGCGCAAAAGGATGAGCATTTATTTCAAGATCGAGCCGACAAAACTAAAAGACGCCCGGGTGCTCATCAACCTCTTCTTCGATCAGCTCTTAAACCTGAATACCCGGAAGCTGCCGTCTCAGGACAAAACGCTCAAGTACCAATGCCTTGTTCTTTTGGACGAGATGACGTCCATCGGCACGGTGAACATGATTAAACAGGCCGTTTCTTATATGGCCGGTTACAACATGAGACTCTTGACCATCATTCAAAACAAGTCGCAGCTTGAGGATGTTTACGGCAAAGCCGGTGCCGTAACGCTTCTGTCGAACCACGCTTTGATGATTATGTACGCCCCGAGCCCGGCCACTCAATCGGATGTCAATGAATACTCTGAAATGCTGGGATATGAGACCGTTAAATCGAAGTCCAAGTCCCACAGTAAGGGCGGCAACTCCACCAGTGAATCCGATCAGAAGCGTGCCCTGATGCTTCCGCAGGAAATCCGGGAGCTGGGCAAAGACAATGAAATAGTAACGCTCGAAAATACCAAGCCCATTTTCTGTCAGAAGATTAAGTATTACCTCGACCCCGCTTTTAGGCAAAGAGCGAATTGGGCGGTTCCAGAGATTCCGCAGCAGGACGTTGAACTTTTCGTTGCACAAATGGAGCAGCGGATAAAAACCGCCTCAGCATCAGACTTAAATGAAACGAATGCAGCAAGCCGTATTGTCACCGGTAATACCGAACTGCCGGACGATATGAAATCGGTACCTGACAACCAGTGGTCCGAAGATCAGGTTAATTGCTACATTGAAAATCTGATCTCCAACGAGATTGTCAAAAAGTCGATTTCCAATTTTGATGCTCTTGATGGGATCAGCGCGGCTTCTGCATCGGCTCAAACCGACGTTCTGCGTCAAATGCATAGTACCGCTGCATCCGGCACCGAAAACGCACGGCAGATTTTGTCCGACTTGACTGAAGAAGAATCAAACGCCAGCCCAACCTCGGAAAGCAGCACGGAGGACAAAACCACAGAAGACTCGGAAGAATCCGATTCCGCACTTTTGGCTTCTCTTGAAGAATTTTCCGATGAGTCCGATTCGGAAAACAAGGTTGAATCCATTGCCATTCATGCGGACATAGAAGAAACGCATTTAAGTGAAATAGCCGAGCCTGACACGGAGCCGGAAGAGACTTCTGCGGCGGCGCAAAACGTTACGGACATTACTGCCAACATCACAGCAGATGTCACTGCCGACTGGGACGAAAAACGCTGTGCGGACTTTGCGACCTCTTTGATTTCACAAATCAAGCTGCAGCTGAAGGAACAAAAGATTCCTGAAACGACTGCGCAGGAATCTATCGAGGCGGAACAAAAAGACGAGGCCACCGGCAAAGAGATTCCGACGTCCAAGAACGAAGGAGACAAACAAAAAGAATACTTCAGACACGTTCAAAAAATTAGAAACGCTTATCGGAAAGTCGCGAAGAATCCGCTTGCTTCGCGAAGAAAAATTTCCTAACAAAAGCGGGCAGCAACTCTTAAAGGAGAAAAAATGACTGAATACAAAGCCTTCAGTAATACCGTCGTTGTTTTCAAAGAACCAAGGTTTTTATGCAACGGCGCTGCATGAACTCGGTCATTGGACAGGCCACAGTTCACGTCTGAACAGACCGATACTGAATAAGTTCGGTACTCCGGATTATGCAAAAGAAGAACTTAGGGCTGAAATATCTTCAATGATGGTGTGCGGCGGTTTAGGCATCAAACACAAGGCCCAGAACAGCGCTGCATACGTCAACAACTGGATCGATGTTCTTAAAAAAGACCCTAAAGAATTATTCCGGGCGTGCGCAGACGCAGAAAAATAAAGGATTATTTATTCGGCATTGATAAATCTTTAGGACTGACGGCAGAGCCTCCGGTAAAGAAAGATAAAAGTCCGGACAACAAAGAAGCTAAGGCCGCCCTTCAGACAGCAGCTCTACAAACTTACAAGGATTTACCCAATTATCAACAGAAATATATTCAGAGTTCGATGCTGAATTATCTGACGCAGCCGTTATCCAATCCGTACCAATTTCAAAAACCATCACAAAAAATCAGAACCATTGATATTGAAAGGTAGTCGCTATGCAATTATGGATTGCGGAAAAACCCTCTGTTGCCAAAGCTATTTGTGCAGAGTTGAGAATTGTAAAGAAGGGAGCCGGTTTTAACGAATGCAAAGGCGGCAATACCGTCACTTGGTGCTTCGGTCACCTGTTGGAACAGGCGGGCCCCGATGCTTACACGCCTGATGACGTTCCAGTCACCAAGAAAGGCGGAAAAATTTGGCGTATGCAGGATTTGCCGATTTTCCCTTCAGTTTGGAAACTCAACGTAAAACCTGACAAAGGCGTTAAGGCACAGCTCAGAACCATAAAATTACTTCTGAGCCAAGCCGACAGCATTGTTAATTGCGGAGACCCGGACAGAGAGGGACAGCTCCTTGTTGACGAGATTTTAGAGTTTTACAAGTGCCGAAAACCCGTCAGCCGTTTCTGGGTTTCCGCACAAGACCCGGCGTCCATTAAAAAAGGCTTGAAATCTCTTAAGCCGAATAGCCAATTTCAGGGAATGAAGCTTGCAGCGCTCGGCCGATCCAGAGCCGATTGGCTGCTGGGAATGAATCTGACCCGGGCTTTAACGCTTACTCACGGAGCTAAGGAAAGGAAACTCATTGCCGTGGGACGCGTCCAAACTCCTACGCTTGCCTTAGTAGCCGAAAGAGACAAAACAATTAAAAATTTTAAGGCTGTCCCTTATTTTGTTTTAAAAGCTGAAGTTTCCTCCGGGCGCGGCGGTTTTACTGCGCTCTGGAAACCGTCCGACAGACAGGAAGGTTTGGACTCTGAAGGCCGTCTTGTGAACCCGGCAGTCGCAAAAGGTTTATCAGACAAACTCAAACCGACAAAAACAGCAGTTGTCAGAAAGACGGAAACTGTGCCGAAGAGGCTGGCACAGCCCCGGGCCTTTTCACTGGCGGATATTCAGCTTGAAGCAAGCAATAAATACGGTTTTTCTGCTCAGGAAACTCTTGACACCTGCCAAAGTCTGTATGAAATCCATAAAGCCGCAAGCTATCCCAGAAGCGATTGTCAATACCTGCCGGAATCACAGTTTACCGATGCACCTAAAGTCCTTGCAGCCATTGCGAAAACTTGCCCCAAGCTCAGGGAGTTGGTCTTAAAAGCCGATCCGACCATTAAGTCTCAAACTTGGAACGATAAGCAGATCACTGCTCACCACGGTATCATCCCGACGCAGCTGCCGGTTGGATGGGCAGCTTTAAGCGATAAGGAACAAAAGATTTATGAACTGATCGGACGCCGATATTTGGCTCAATTTTTCCCGGTTCATCAATTTAATTCTTGCTCTATCGACTTAGACCTAGGCGGTGAGACGTTCATCGGTAAAGGGAAAACCGTTACCAGCCTCGGATGGAAAGTCGTTTACAAAAATCAAACCGACCCGGATACCGATAAAACCGAGTCCGACCAGATTCTTCCTTCAGTAAAAAGCGGCGATATTTTAAAAGTCCTAAAAACTGAAACGAAAAACGAACTTACCAAGCCGCCTGCGTATTTCACCGAAGGCACGCTGATTGCAGCTATGGAAAAAATTCATACCGTAGTGGACAACCCGGAATACAAAAAATATTTAAAAGAGGGTGACGGGATCGGCACACCGGCGACCAGAGCTGCGATTATCAGCGAACTGAAAAGAAAAGGTTATTTGGAGATGAAAGGCAAAAAAATCTGCACCTCTTCAGACGGGATTGAATTGCTGAAGCTCGTGCCGGAACTCGTCCGCAACCCTATCCTCACAGCTGTCTTTGAAAGAAAACTTAGGGACGTGGAGTCCGGCAAAAGCACTTTGAATTCCTTTATTGAGAGCCAGCAAAAATTCATTTTGCAGGAAATCAATAAAGCAAAGGCAATCAATAATGGCCTCCAATAAGAATCCGTTTCTTGACGATCTTTTTCCCGATCCGATGCGTGCCCGAAAAGCACGCATTTTCAAAGGATATGAAAAAGTTTCAAACACTGCGGCCTTCAGATTTTCCGCCCTCAGCTCCAAAGTTAAAGCCGAAGGTGTTGTGGATAAGCGTGCCGAGGTCATGTTTCGGTTCGGACAAGCAAACATAAAAAGTTATCTACACACGATCAAAGCAGCCGACTACATTGCGCGAAACGGTGAGATTGAACTAATCGATCAAAGCGGAAACAGTTTGCAGGGCAAAGCGGAATATCGAAAAGTTCTCTATGAATGGAAGCTGTTGTCAGAAATGGGAGACGGAACATCCAAAAGAGGCCACGCAAGAAGAGTCATTCTTTCAATGCCCGCAGGAACAGACGAAGAAAAATTCAAAAAAGCTTGCAGTCAATGGACAAAGGATATGCTTGACGGATACGACTATCTGCTGGCTTTCCATTTGCCCGGGAATGATAAAAAAACAACTCAGCCTCACTATCACGTTCTCCTTCGTACAAAAAACAGAGGGGGCAAAAGAATTCATCTGGCAAACGACGAGCTGGCGGCAATGCGTGAGCATTTTGCCGCTTGTCTCCTCAAGTGCGGCATCGAGGCCAATGCAACCCGGAGATGGTCAAGAGGAAAGACGCAGCAGGGAATTTCTCAAGCAGAACACCATGTTTTAAATAATCGCCGAATGTCTGAACAGGATCGAGCTCGAGTCTATGCAATCGCTAAAAAACGTGAACTTTTGAAACGGCAGCAAGCTCTGGTTGAAAAGGTTCATTCGGCGTTCAAAGAGGAAAAAGCAATACCGGACTCTCCGTCCATTCAAAAAACCAAAAAAACACGAAAGACTGTAGCTTATTTAGCTGAACAAGCTTCGAAGAAACTTCTTGATTCTCCCTATGCCGAGGAGCAGCACCTCGGTAGAAAAATGCAGAATTATTACTCAAAGCTCGAACCCGTTGAAAGCGCTGAGCAGAAAACATTGCGTCAGCTTAACGAGGCTAAACAACAGCAAATCAAGCGGATGCAAGCCATGCGTAAACGGCTGAAAAAAGGTTCACAAAAACCGGAACGATAGACTTCAGCCGAAAACTTCCAGATTCTTGCAAACTTTTTCCCGGCTGCTTTCCGAACGAAAATCATACCGGGCTGTAGTAGCTACCGACGTATGACCCATCGCTCTTTGTAAAATAAACAGCTCACAACCCTGCTCCAACATTCGAGTTGCAAACGTTCTGCGTAAATCAGGAGGCTTAACCGTGCCGATGGCTGCCAGTTCAGCTCTTTTCTGCAAAATTCTATAGATTGACGACAGCTGCATTTCTCTAAAGATGAATTTACTGTTATCGGCTCCGGAACAAATCCGAGGAAAAAAGACTCCCTCTTCTAAGCCTCGAGCCATTAGTCACTCGTCGATTATTTGGTTCAGTTTCTGCGACAGAAAAATTTCCGCTTTTTGCTCCGATGTTCAGTGCATCCTGGTTGTTTAAAGTCCCTCCTAAGAGCGCAATATTATTGGAGACATTGGTTTGGACATTCCCTGTTTGCTGATAGTTTCCATTGCGGACAGTCATATCGCCATAATTAACTGTTCCTGACTCAACTGAAGAAATGTCAAATAAACCGGAGCTGTCTAAGACGCCTGCATTTAGCTGAAGCTTAACGTGGTGATAATCCGCACGATTATCAATTTGTGCGCCGTTACCAATATTTAGAGTTCCGTGAACATTTAAAGAGGAAGTGACTTCACCTCCGTCATTGGTATTGCCACTGCCAACTCTCAAAAGACCGCTATGAAGATTGAGATTCCCAGTCACTTCAAGGCTGCCCGAAATTTTCGAAGCTCCGTCCCCTTTATGGACAACGGCAAACAGTGGAGAGCTGGAATCCAAGTTACCGTTAACTAACAGAGATTGGTTTTCCATTCCCCGGAAATTTCTAGAAGTCCAAGAAATATACAACTCCGGAGTGTTTGCTGTTGCGTTTCCGTTAATGACGAAGCTATCCACTAAAGTACGTTTTTCTCCATCTCTTAGCGTGCCTAATTCAACATCGCCGTTATGCGTAGTCAGAGCGCATACGTTTGAAGCTGTTAGAAAAGTAACGAGAACCAAAGATGTTACTTTTCCTTTGCTTCGACTTATCGAACTGGCAGTCTCGGAGACAACAACAAAGCATCCCCGGGATTCGCTCCAGATCTTCTTGAAGATTTTGTTCATTTTTTATTTCCTTTTATAATTGTGGTTACAAAGTGAACACGTTTCTTAAATGAGGTACTGATATGCAAGCTCTTGCGAATGAAATCATCCGGGTGCGCATCAACGAGCAGCTCAAAAAAGATGCAACCTTGGTTTTGGATTCCATTGGGTTAACCATGTCGGATGCAATCCGCATTTTTCTTATGCGACTTGTTGACGAAAAGGCTTTGCCCTTTGAGCTGAAAATGCCTAAGCATTTAGACATTTCACAAATGAGCAGACAAGATATAGACCAAGCATTTGAAGCCAGCTTCAAAGATTTTGAGGAAGGACGTTTTTGTTCGGCAGAAGAAGCTTTTTCTCGCATTAAACACAGAGACATCAAATGAACTTTCAGGTTGTTGTCTCTGAGAAAGCTCAGGAAGAATTGCAAGAAATTTACGACTACATTGCAGATACCGGATTTCCCCAAACGGCTGAAAAAGTAATTGCAGAACTCAAAGAAGCCATACTCTCTCTTAACTACATGCCTGAGCGTTGCCGTCTGTTTGATGTAGAACCTTGGAAGAGCAAGGGAGTAAGAGTTAAAGTAACTGGCGCGTATGGTATTTATTACACGGTAGGACCCGACAATACAGTCAGAATCCATCATGTATTTAATTGCCGGATGGATATTGCCCGACACTTTATGCTCAATTGAATAACTCATAAGAAACCTCCGAATACAAAACCGCTTAACTCAGAACTTCGAAAGAAGCGCTGGGTAAAGCGGTTTCTTGTTGGGCACTTAGGAGAAAAAACTTTGCTTTGAATGCCTATGTAGGCAGACAGGGAGAATCAGCCGAAATTTAAAAAAATTCCTCGGAAATTTTCCGAGGCAAACAAGATGGAAGTAGTGAATCAGAACGGAACCGTTTCTTCTATGAGCGGTCCAATGCGTGGCAAATCTTTCCAGCAGGTTGTATATCCCGGGCTCAAACGCGCCCGGGACATTTCCCAAGTCCTATTTCCTAGTTTCGAAGCTGCAAAGCAGAGCGTATTTTTACCGAAGCGCGTGTTGATGGAATCCATCAGTTCACAAACGATTTGCTGTTGTTCGGTCCCCGGATCTTCAAAAAGATCCTTCGTGACGGCATCTTTTGAGATAACTTCGCCAACATATACTCCGGCACGTTTGTACAAGCACCCTTTGCGATAGGTCTGGTTAAGCAATCGCCGGGCGTAATGAATAATCGTATTGGTATCCGAAATAGGATAAGGCAGGCCAACACACGGATAAGCGTGCTGTTGGACATCCTGGAGGCGGAGAGGATTTGTGTTTAAGACAATCCCTACAGTGTTCGCTACCGTACCTTCGCGGCGCAAGGTTCTTCCGCATTCTTGAGCATGGAAAGTGATGGCGCCAAGCAGGTCGTCTTTGTCGCAGACCAAATGACTGAAGCTGCGGCTCCCCAGAATTTGCTGTCTTTTTGGTTTTACGAGTTCCAACGGAATACAAGACGTTCCTTGAAGTTCTCGTACCGTCATAGAAAGCGTAATACCGAACCGGTCTCGGATGGCTTCTGCATCTGCACAGGCTAAATCCAATGCGGTACGAATACCCATCCTGCCGAGATGCTCGGTATAGCGCCTGCCGACGCCCCAAATTTCAGAGACGGGTTCGCAGGCAAGCGCCTTTGCCTGCCGCTGAGGCGTTAAGTCGAGCCAATTGCATACACCTTTTAGGGCGCCGTAGTGTTTAGCCAGGTGGTTGCAGTATTTGGCTAAGGTTTTCGTCGGCGCGATGCCGACGCACGTGAGGATACCCACATCTCTAAATACTTTTTCTTTGATCCGAAAGCCGAGTTGAGTCAGGTCAGTGCCCAGGCCTTCGTACCCGCTCATATTGGCAAAGCATTCATCGATGCTGTACGGGTCGATGCAGTCGACTTGGGAAGCGATGGTGGACATCATGCGTCCGGACAGATTGGCATAGAGTTCGTAGTTGCTCGAGAAAACAGCGATGTTTTCTCGATGGCAGAACTCATCGATCTCGAAGTAGGGCTGGCACATTTTGATGCCGAGCTTTTTAGCTTCCTTTGATCGAGCGACGACGCAACCGTCATTGTTGCTGAGCACAATGACGGGGCGGTCCGTTAAGTCCGGACGAAAGACTTTTTCGCAGGAGGCGAAGAAGGAGTTTCCGTCCACCAGCGCGAACACCTGCATAGTTAATTGCTTTTAATCGTGTACTTCACCACGCCGATAAAGCGCCATTCATCAAAATCTTTCGGGAGGATTGGCTTGTAGATCGGGTTTGAGCTCTCGGGGAGCAGACGCAACCCCTTATCGTCTTTCATATAGCGCTTAACGGTAAATTCGTTGTTAATGCTCATGATGACGATGTCGCCGTTCTTTGGTTCCGGCGAGCGGTCAACGACCAGGAGGTCGCCTTCATCCATGCCGGCTAAGTCCATGGAGTCGCCTGTTACGTAGGCAAAGAATGTGGAGGCGGGATTGGCGACTAAGTATTCATTGAGGTCCAGCGATTTGTCGACATAGCTTTCTGCCGGGGAAGGGAATCCGGCTTGGACGCCGCATTCGTAGACTGGAATGCTCAGATGTGTCGGATTCATTGCTGGAACTAAGATCTCGTCTGTATCAAGTGTGCGTGCGGGTTCTGCGACACGCTCCAGTTCACAACGAAGCCACTTTGCACCGCCCAACTGTTTGAAAATCGGGACTAGTTCGTCCGTGAGGCAGACTGAAACACGTTTTGTACTGCCGAGACCTTTGCGGCCGGCACCTTCGCGAGCGCCTCCGCGGTTTTCTTTTTTAGTTGTTTTATCCATGATGAAGTAAAAAGAGGAAAAATTTTGAAATAATCATACTATTTCAGAAATCTGTAGTCAATTATTCCCGTTGCTATGAATCAAGGATACCCACCGCTTTAAAAAACCTTAGAATAGTCCTAGACGAACTCCGACCGGTTTTAGTGTCTTCTAGGTCGGCAAAGGTTAGCCCTGCATCAGCAGGGCTTTTCCTTCTAACAATTTTACAATTTTAATTGGTCACCAAAATGGTCACTAAATTCTTCTTTAAGTTGTTATCTATTTGAATTTAAATTAGTTTAAATTCTCCCCCTCTCCGCCAGCCCTTTTTAATTATTCAAATAGTTAGACTCCTTTCTTGAAAAAAGCACCACCAAAAACACCACACTTGGTAGCTATTTTCCTTTTCATCTCTTTAACGGTGAAGTTTTCCTAGCAAAGCGGCGTCGGCTGTGTCTTTGTTTTTGGATTAATTCTTTTGTCTTTAACGCGCTGCAGACATCTTCTTCGCTGGATTCTGTACATTTATCGTCGCATCAATTTAAAAGCAAGTACTCAACAACAAACTCGGTAGCGGTACTAAACTGGCTGGACTAGAAGATTCAAAAATGAGAAAAAAGTCCCGGGAAGATTTTGAACGGCTTCCCGCCTTTTCGTTAGATTTATTCTTTGCATGAAAAATTAATCGAACAATTACGGCAAAAGTTTAGGCCGCACGAATGTCATCCCCACATAAGAGAGGGTATAGCTAATTAGTACGCCCCCGTTTGGACTTGTTTGGCTCTTGTTTAATAATTATCCAAACTCCATCGACGTCATGCCCGTCCACTGCCTAAAGAACCTAAATGTCGGATAAAGGTCACATCCGATTTCTACGGACAGACCTTTAACTGATTCTGCGGTTTTTCTTCAAATCCCGGTATTCCTAGCAATGTAAAGAATAACCGGTCACGTTTCGTCTCCCCGCTTCTTTGTGTAACGGTCCCGGCTTCACTTCTTAGACTCGTCAATTCAATGCAGTCGAACCAATCGATTAAACTTTGCATCGATTGTTTTTTCAGCCATTTAAGCAGGTCGGCGTTCTGATCTTTGTCCTTTTCCGCGAGCTTTTTATCGCTGAGGCTCAGCTCAAGCTTTTCTTTGAGTTCCTTTATCTTCGTGTGCAGGAAGCACTGATATCCAAGCCCAACAAATTGACAGAACATGCGTCCTTTGAGGGTATCTCCGTCCCAGACGCGAGTGCGTGTACCGTCCAATCGATTTTTCGTATCTTTAAAGGCTTCTTCAATTTTTTCTCTGAGACGGTACTTTCTCAAAGCCTCGAAGCAGTCTTCGGCTTTGTTAGAGACAAGGGCAAAGTAGCCGTAATCTTTCCTAGCCTGAGCGTAGGCTTCTTCGTTTATCGCAACTTTGAGCTTACCGCCTCTGCCGAGCCGGCTGATATTGAGATACTTTTCTGCCTTCTTCTGAGCTGATTCACTGAGCTCATCCCACAGGTCTTTTTCAATGTCGTTCTTCAGGGACATAAGATCTGTCGCAAGGCGTTTTTCATCCTCTCCGACTCTCTCGCGATTCAGATAGAGATGCAGGTATAACCGCCTTGTTTCACTGAGAGTATCGCCCTTGACCTCTTCGCCTCTGTTCCTCTGTCTTTGGTAGGTAAACTCAGCATCAACCGGAACCGTAATGCCATGGATGTTGAAGTCCCAAGGGCAAAGGCTTGAGGCGGTTTCCAGTCCGGCCTTGTTTTTCTGGAGGTGGTGGTTAACCCAAGACAGCTCGATAGACGCGGCCGTCAGGAATTTGATGTGTTTGCGCAGCATCTGTCCGATATTGTTCTGGCTGTAATACCCCTTGTCTGTAACGATTTGAGCCTTGGAGATGTTTAAGAACGAGAACTGCTTTAGAGCGTTTTCTATGCCGGAGACATCGGCCAAGTTTCCCGGTCCGCGTGCAAAAGCAATGGGCTGGTGCGTCGCCAAATCGAACAAGGTAAGAAACTTAACGGTATCCAAACCGTCACCGGCCTTATTAAAACCCTGACGGGTTTCTTTGATGTATCGGGAGTATGAAGAGATGGTTGAAGAATCGAAAGCAGCCGCATCCTCTTTATGGCAGCGTTTAGCCCTTGCAAGGAAGTAGTTTTGAACGATGTCTTCGTTTAATCCGAGATATTCAAACAAGTCGTGGTAAACGTCCTTTGAAATCGGCTCGGGATAAGGAGTGGGATGGAGGAACTGCCACTTCTGCATTCTCTGCAGTCTGTCACCCTGATTAGCCAACCAAAACTGAGCAATCGTGTCTACCTTTTTAGCCGAGCCCTCATCCATGCAAGAGAGCAAATCATCGGTAATACCGCTTTGCTCTCCGACCCAGCGCAGAAGCGAAGTCGATCCAACTCTTGAACGTGTAGAGGACTGGGGTTCCGCATCCTCTGTCTTTTTGCGTTTGGGTCTGGTGGGTACGATTTCTCCGTCGGTCGATCCGGCAGGAATCTTGCCGAGCAGTTTTCGGGAAAGTTCTTTGGTCTTTCTCGTCTCCGGAATGTAAATAGTTTGTCTTTCCCAGACGTAAATATCGCCGTTTTTACGCTTTTGCTTCCAAACAGAGGTGGTAGTTTTTCCGGTTATTGGCTTAGACATGATCAGGAACCTTTTAAAATATGCTTATAATTATATTACACATTTTAAAAAGTCAAGAAAAAACCTATTTTTTTCAATAGGTTTTTAAGAAATATTTAGCTGCCTCGCCTCAAGATGTATTTATCCGCCGACTTTTAGGCTTCAAACTTATATTGAGGCAGTTTCCATGATAAGGAATGAATACTCTGCTGTAAGAATTGGGAAGTATTCCACGGAGGGGAGACCAGGGGTAAACCAATTTTGATAATGGTTTCGTTGGCTTGGACTGCTCCAATGGAAAGCACCGAGAAAAGGATTATTAAGATTTTCTTGATGATCAGAATATTCATTAATATAGACAAAGTGCCTCTCAAGCAGATCCTTCGAAATCGATTGCCGGAAAAGTTCTCCGAATAAGGTAGTTTTCTCTGGTCAAGACAGATGTAACAAAGGAGATGCCGAAGTATTCGTTCCAAATGCCGTATTCAATCCTTCCGTTTAAAAGAGCCTCCTAAGGCTCTTCTGCTAGATTTTAGATTTTGCAGCTGCGGACTGCATATTGGTGTAAACATCAAAAAACATGGCCGAGCCAAGCGATAAACCATAATTCAAGCTGAGATTTTGCGTTTCTAGATCTTCATTATTTTAAAAATCCTCAATAAAACATAAAGTTAATGTTGAAGTTGAGGA